>Ga0102831_1000003_pt1 | contig 157879 bp, 133 predicted proteins | sample ColrivemetaGS747_FD_84508 | JGI IMG/M metagenome (GOLD analysis project Ga0102831, IMG submission 84508) | Estuarine microbial communities from the Columbia River estuary - Freshwater metaG S.747 | ecosystem: Environmental > Aquatic > Marine > Intertidal zone > Estuary | place: USA: Columbia...
AATCGCTTCTTTGCACTGGATTTTGTTTTCATTTTAGGCATTTGACTTGCTTTTTTGTGTTAAACTTCTATATCAGCTTCTTATTTCTTTTTTGGATTGATCATTAAGATCATCTTCTTACCTTCTAATTTAGGTAACTGTTCTACGGTTCCTAAATCAGCGAGTTCTTGTGCAAATTTGAGCAGTAGAATCTCACCGCGGTCTTTAAAAACAATGGTTCTTCCCTTGAAGAAAACGTAGGCCTTGACCTTACTTCCTTCTTCGAGAAATTTCTTGGCGTGAGCCAATTTGAAGGCAAAATCGTGGTCATCGGTGTTGGGCCCAAAGCGAATCTCTTTCAATATCACTTTGCTTTGCTTTGCTTTCAATTCTTTTTGCTTACGTTTCTGGTTGTAAATGAACTTTTTGTAGTCCATGATTTTACAAACAGGTGGCGTAGCGTTCGGAGAAATCTCAACCAAATCAAGTTCTTGCTCTTCGGCTAAGGCTATACCTTTGGCCACACTCATTACTTGAGGTTCTTCACCTTCTATAACGAGACGTATTTCAGAAGCAAAGATTTTGTCATTGATGCGGTGTTGAGCCGCTTCTTCTCTTTTTACAAATGGTTTTGAATTTCTTCTCATTTAAGTGGTTGGTTCAACTTAAGCCAATTCTGCGGTAATTACTTCCTGAATCAAGTCCGCAAATTGGTTCAGGTTCATGCTACCGTGATCTCCGACTCCTCGCTGACGAACTGCAATCGTTTCAGACTCGGCTTCTTTCTCACCAACGATGAGCATGAATGGTACTTTTTTGAGTTCCGCATCGCGAATTTTCTTTCCAATTTTCTCGTTACGGTCATCAATAAGACCGCGAATATCGGAATTATTTAGGAAATCTAAAACTTTTTCTGCGTAAGCGTTATATTTATCGGAGATGGGCAAGATGATAAATTGCTCTGTTGATAACCATAGTGGGAAATCTCCAGCACAATGTTCAAGTAAAACTGCAACAAATCGTTCCATGGATCCAAATGGTGCGCGGTGAATCATTACCGGGCGATGTTTTTGATTGTCTGCACCGATATATTCCAATTCAAAGCGCTCAGGAAGGTTGTAATCTACTTGAATGGTTCCTAATTGCCATTCACGACCAAGTGCATCTTGCACCATAAAATCAAGCTTAGGACCATAAAATGCCGCCTCGCCATATTCGACTACTGTTGGCAATTGCTTCTCAGCAGCAGCTTCAATGATGGCCTGTTCGGCAAGCTGCCAATTAGCTTCTGAACCTATGTATTTGCTTCGATTTTCTTTATCGCGTAGCGAAATTTGGGCTTTGTAATTTTCAAATTTTAAGGTCTTGAGAACGTACAACACAATATCGATGACATTCTTAAATTCTTCTTTGACCTGATCTTGGGTGCAGAAAATATGGGCGTCATCCTGTGTAAAGCCACGTACGCGTGTTAGGCCGTGCAATTCTCCAGATTGCTCGTATCGATATACCGTACCGAACTCAGCAAAACGCGCAGGCAAATCCTTGTATGACCTCGGCTTACTTTTGAAAATTTCGCAATGATGCGGGCAATTCATCGGTTTGAGGTAAAACTCTTCGTTGGGGTCTGGCGTACGGATAGGCTGAAAAGAATCCGCACCGTATTTTTCATAATGTCCTGAGGTAACATAAAGTTCCTTATTGCCTATATGAGGTGTAATGACTTGTTGATATCCAGCCTTTCTTTGGGCTTTTTTGAGAAAATTCTCTAGTCTTTCGCGCAGTGCAGCACCTTTAGGCAACCACATAGGTAAGCCCTGCCCTACTTTTTGGCTGAATGTGAATAATTCTAGTTCTTTACCTAGCTTTCTGTGGTCACGTCTCTTGGCTTCTTCTACTTTTTCGAGATAGTCTGTGAGTTCAGCTTGCTTGGGGAAGGTGATGCCATAGATACGGGTTAGTTGCTTGTTTTTTTCATCTCCACGCCAATAGGCACCGGCAATGGCAGTTAATTTTACTGCCTTGACAAATCCGGTATCTGGAATGTGCGGACCACGGCAAAGGTCAGTAAAATTGCCTTGGGTGTAAAAGGTGATAGTCCCATCTGCTAATTCTGAGAGTAACTCCAGTTTATAAGGATCTTGCTTGTCTTCAAAATAGGCAACAGCTTCCGCTTTAGAAATCTCTTTTCGGATGAAAGGATTTTTAAGCTTTGCCAATTCCTTCATCTTGATTTCAATTTTCTCCAAATCTTTTTCCGAAATGGTGTGTTCCATCAAATCAACATCATAGTAAAACCCATTGGCTACCGGCGGGCCAATTGCCAACTTGATCCCAGGATAGAAATATTCCAAGGCCTCGGCCATTAAATGTGCAGAAGAGTGCCACATTGTTGACTTTCCTTCTGAATCATTCCAAGTAAGCAATTGCAGCGAGCTATCTTGAATTAGCGGTGTGCTCGCATCGCAGACTTGGCCGTTAATTTTGGCTGCCAATACGTTTCGTGCCAATCCTTCAGAAATAGATTGGGCTACTTGCATGGCTGTAGTTCCGGCGTCATACGTACGAATGTTGCCATCCGGAAAAGAAATATTTATACTCATATGTGATTTAAATGAGGTGCAAATTTACAAAAAAAAGCCTTTGACCTTATTTCGGTAAACCTAAAACACTTTGTAAATCTGCTTGCATTGATCGAAGTTGAGAACTAAGAGAAGTGTGATCCAAAAGAATATCTGGCAGCTCTTTTGAAATGTATGAAACAAAACGCCAAACCTCAAGAATGTCTGCAACCGGCACTTCGTAGGGCGCATAAAGTGGGTTGGTTGAACTTAATCGAAAAGTTTGCTTTTGCTGTAGTAAATTCTGTACATATTTAAAAACAATGCCATCTTCTTTAGTAACAACCACACAGGGGGTATTTGAAGGAAGTTGCAACCAATCTTGAACAAACTCACCTACCACATAAGAACCATGCACCACTGGTGGCATGGAGTCTCCACTGATGGGAAATGCACGGTATTTACGCTCCTTCGATAAAAACGGCAAGCGCAATGTAGGTAATTCTTGCAGGTAATCTGGATCTGCGTAGCCACTGGTATATCCAGCGCTTACTTTTTCAGGTATGAGTTCTATTTCTTCTTCGTTTTCGGAATTCACCACCGTAGTAAGTACGCGTAGATGCTTCCCACTGGCCTCCGATTTCCAGGCGCCTTGCATCTGATCTAAATCGTGAGCGCTCAATTTGGATAATTCTTTTGAAATCAAGGATTCAAGTGGGATTTTTTCCCCTTGAGCTACTTGCAGCAATAACTCCAAATTCGGTTGAGCAACTTCATTTTCGTATCCGCTATATGTCGAGCGATTGAGCCCAAGTAAAGTTGCCATTTCTTCTTGAGAAAGACCTTTCTTTTTGCGGATAAATTTCAGATTTTGAGCAATAAACATCCAAGTGATTTTATTCAAAGATATACAATTAATGAATATCTCATCATAAAATTGATTAATAAATAATCAATTTTTTTTATGACCACTAAAGAAACTTATTGCCCTTCAAATTGGTAGGAAATCCAACCATTCGTCGGGCCATCACCGGAACTGAACCTAGATTTCTGGGCATATTTCTTTGCTTGTTCGATCATGCAAGGGCTCGCATTCCTACTTTTTGAGGCTACGTAAGTAACTTCCGTCACACGTCCAGCAGCACTGACTTCAATATTGATATATACCAAGCCGCTGGCATTGAAGCCACAGGTATACCCCGGATTGCGCACATACCAGGTATTGCCCTCAAAGGCAGTGCGGTCATTTACACTGAAATCAACCATGACGGCACCCGCATATTGATTAGGTTTGGCATTGGTGTTAGTTGAATTAGAATGCTGTTGTTGGCTTTGTTGTTTGATTTGTGCAATGCGCTTGTTGCTCTGCTCGATAATTTGCGCTCTTGTTTGCGCTCCACCAGTTTGAGCAAAAACCTCCGCTTCAAAATCTTTGGCCGCCTGCTCCGCATTGGCGTTCGAACCATTGGTTGTTTGTGCAGACCAGTCCTCATAAGACCTATTGCGCGTATCATTGGCATCCCGAGCAACATTGCGTAATTCTGAAGACTGTTGAAGCTTCATTTCTTGACGCAATTGCTCTTTTTCTTCAGGATCCAATTGCTCAAGTGCAACCTCATAGAGCCCTTCGCTTGATAGCATCTCCTCTTTTTTCACCGTAGTTAGTTCCAAATAAACAAATGAAGTCACGAACACCCCAAGCACTATTAAAAGTGCATTCATGTAATGTTCAGATTGGACTTTCATTGGCTTCACGGCTGGTATTGTACTAATTGGCGTTTATCGAGCAAATAATAAGATAGACCCTCTTTGTTGGCAAGTTGTAAGGTGGAACTATTAAAGAGCATAATACGTTCATAACCACAATTTAATAAAAAGTCACCATTGAGCAAACAGATACCTAAGCCCATATTGTTTTCAATTAACAAATAAGAATCACAAAGCAATTTGATGGTTTTGTATTCTGGCTTCAATATCCAATTGCCTTTGCTATCTATCAGACCAATGCCATTCAGCCCTTCTACTAGGTAACAATCGTCAAGAAACGGGATGATTCGCTTATACTCTAGAGGTAGTATTATTTTTGAATTCAATGTAATGATACCCCATAATTCATTCTGTTTTACAGGCCATAAACCATTGTTGGCAACTAGGGCATCCTGATAAATGTTTTTAACCAATACCTTGCCATCCTTGTTGATCAAACCAAACTTGCCAGCTTTTGAAAATACAGCCAATCCATCCTTACTGAATTGAGCCAATTCAGCGGCTCTTGTAAACCACTCTAGTCCATTGATCTGCAACTGCTTGCCTGTTGAATCAAAATACAATAGCGATTTCCCATTATTTACGGTAACAATCCCTCTTGGGCTATCAAAAAAGATTTGATCGTATTTAGGTTCGATTATTTTTTTACCGTTTTTACTCAAACCAAACTTTTTATTTTTTTCAATTGGTTCGAATTGCTGTTTATTGTTATCTACCGTAGAATCATTTGATGCTTCTACTGATGAAAGCAGTTGTTGAACCTCCTCATAGGTCAAAGGCGAACTGTCATCCCACATGAAGTAGGAATCTACAAGGTAAAATCCGAGGCTGTCTTCTAGGATCAAACCTTCACTCCAATGAGAAATATCAAGGTAACGCATTGGAATTAGCATTTCATTCTTTTTATTAATCAGGCCGTAATCATTATTTTGAGCTACAATTGCCATGCCATTCTTAAAAGCACCGGCCTCGCTATATTGTGGCTCAATGACCACAGCCCCATTTTCATCCATATAACCAAAGGCACCATCCAAGACAAAAGGAAATAGTGATTTGACAATCAAGGCCTCGTCTTTGGCCAACTCTTCAGAAAAAGGATAGTCGGCATACGTGTTTTTAAATGATATAAATTTCTCCTCGGTGAAAGGCTGCATGAAAAATTTATAAATCAATCCCCACGCTTCATTCAAATAGGCAGACGGAGCATTGGGATACCTTTGGATAAAAAGTTCGCAATTTTCAATATTTTGGCTTCTATTGTAGAGTTCAAAAAGTCGCTGCCATGCCTTTTCCAAATGAGGGCTATCAGGATTTTCAGAAATGAATCTAGCCAAATTCTGTTCAGAACTACTGTCCGTTTTTTCAAGATAATCTAGCAATTGGTATTGGGTAATAGCATTTTTTAATTGCTCGGAATTCGGGTAACTTTCAATAAACAATGAAAAGGCTTCGGCTGTGTTGGCACGAACTGCTTGTTGATAAGCAAGAGAATCCCTGTATTGTATAGCGATCTCATCTAATTTTGAAAAAGCACTGCCATAGCGAAAAATGACTTGATCCAATTGCCCAATGGACTCATTGGATACTGCCGTATTAAATTCTTTTATCGCTAAGTCATTAAATAATTCAAAAAGAATCGAATCGGAAATTGGGATTTTATTTTGAATTTTTAATTTGTTTTTCTCCGTTGTAGCCGACCAAAGTTTAGTGGTCTGAAGCATGTAATGATAGGCACTGTCATTCTTTGCCACAAAATCAGACATGTAATACTTAAATAAACCAAAGGACGCACTTAAGCTATCTTTTTTAAAATCTTTATAAAAATAAGATTTTGACAAGCCAAAATTGTTGTCAAGAAGCGCTGTAAGCCCTTTCTGTGTATTTTTTTGAGCCCTCAATGTAAAAAGGGCGGCAATGTAAAATATGATCAATAAAACTAGCCTCATCCAACTAATTCAATCTTTAAGTCTGGGGGTATTTGGCAAACCGGAATGCCAATCATTTTGTGCAAATTGGCTTGATGAAATCGTCTGTAAATCGACAAAACCTCTTTTTGTCTCTGACTCAATAGGGATTCATCTCCATTGAATTCCATTGCCCATTCCAATTCTGGATAAGTTGCACCAATTTGATCTTCATCAGAACGACCGTCGTCCCAGAGGCCGTCTGTTGGAGCTGCATTTTGTATAGATGATACGACATCAAGTTTTCGTGCTATGGCAAATACCTCTGTTTTCATTAAATCGGCTATTGGGCTTAGGTCCACGCCACCATCGCCATATTTGGTATAAAATCCTACGCCAAAATCTTCAACTTTATTTCCTGTGCCCGCAACCAAACAAGCTTTCGTTTGTGCTATTGCATAGAGTGTGGACATACGGAGCCTAGAGCGCGTATTGGCCATCGCTAGGGTATGCTGCGCAACTTCCAAAGGAAAACTATCTGTCAATGTTTCAAAAGGACTCGTCAGGTCAATGGTTTGAATTTGCACATTAGAAAAGCGCTTTTTAAGATCCTGCATGTGTTCGCCAGCACGAATGAATTCTGCACTGCTTTGCCGAATGGGCATGGTCACACAAAAAGTTGGAGCACCTGTTAAAGCACAAAGCGTAGAAGTAACCGCAGAATCGATGCCACCTGAAATACCGACCACAAAGCCCTTGGAATTTGATTGAAGCTTGTAATCAATGAGCCATTGGACAATATGTTCGACAACTCTATTCATTAAAACAAGAGCGTAAATTTAAGTTGGGTCATGTTTAGGGTTGCTTGATTGCGAAAATAGGTTTCGCTTTGCGCATTGGGATCAAGCATGAACAAAGTATAATTTTGTTCCTTACTAGTCAGGTGTAAAGGCATGAAGCCGTAATTGAATCCTGCCTCTACAAGAAGACAAGTTGAACCTGAGAAATTCCATTCCACGCCAGCACTAATGCCTAAATTGGCATTATAGAAAAACAAATCTTTCGATACATTCATGCCAATGTTTTCAGTAAGGTTTGGTGGTAAGCCTCCAGAAATATCGACAATTGAACCTTTGTCATTCACTGAATTGGTCATCAAGAATCGGTTGCGCAGCCCAAACTTAAAAACGCCTCGGTAATCGCCAATAAAATCTGTGCGAAAAGTAAGCCCAATGGGTAGTGACAAGTACAATGGCTCATAGGTACGCTCCAATAAATTGAAATATTGATCAGTAGAAACAGTTTGGTCTTTGGTCTTAATTTGCTTATCGGTAAAACGATAATAAACGTCGGTGCCCGTTACTTTGTAATTGATTTTATCGATATCAAATTCCAAGCCTGCCGTAAGGGCTATGTTTTGAGATTCTTTCGATGACTTTGTAAAACTTACACCAAAGGAAGACGAAAAACCTGTGGAACTTTCCAAAATATTTGTACCCATCTGCGGAAAATTGAGGCCAACAGCACCCGTAACGCCACCTTGGAGTCTTTTTTCCGAGACAGATTGAGCTTCTACGCAATGGAATTGCAGTAATGCGATGGCTAAAATAACATAGTGATGAACCCGAGTCGATTTCATGTTTCTTATTTAGTATTAAATTTGAACAAAAATAACAATATTCATGATACAAAAGTTGGGATTTTTGTTACTCACCATAGGGATTTGGGGTTGTTCGAAGAATCCATATGCCGTTGATATAGAGGATGCCAAACTTTATGTGAAGTACCAGAACATTGACTCTGCGCTGCGCTACAGCACGCCTAAGGAACAAATAAAGCTATATAATGCACTGAGCAAACAAGACAGCGACTTAGCACAGTTCTGTTTTCCTTATGCACTCCAAGTATCAACAAAGTCTGACAGCGCATTTCTTTTTGACATCAAACGAACCTATCAGCATGCTTTTACCAAGCAAATCAGTGCAGTACTTGATCAAAAACAAAAGTGGAGATTGCAAACCTTCAAGCAGATTCAAAGAGCTTTAAAAAGAATGCATCTCCTCCTTCCTCATAGCTCAATGCCGAGCTCTGTTTGCTTTGCCTATACACAGTTTGCTGCGAGTGCCTACGCCTCACCAAAGTCAATTGTTTTAGGGCAAGAGCGCTATTTGGGGCCACAAAGCACCTTAATTCGCTCTTTGCCCCCTCAGCAATTTTATGATTGGATCAAAGAAGGTATGTCACCACAATTTGCAAGTTCTGATGCACTTTTGGTTTGGCTCAATACCAATGTACTTAAATCTAAGGATGATAACCTCGCTGCAGAAATGATACGCTGGGGTAAACTTCTAGCCATTTTAGAAATTTGTAGTCCTGAGTTAAAATTGAGTCAAGTGCTGCGCTATTCTGATGCAGATTTAGAGTGGGCTACCAATGCTGAGCGCGGCTTTTGGGAGTACTTAGTAGATCAACAAGCACTTTTTAAGACAGATCAAGAATTACTCATGAATCTCCTCAATGAGGGGCCATATACCATTGGATTACCTAAAGAAAGTCCCGATCGCATGGGGCGATTTTTAGGTTATCGAATAGTCAAGCAATATATTGAAAATGAGCAACCTAGCCTGACTCAACTACTACATACCCCCTACCACCAAATTTTAAAAAAATACGAACTACCCCAATGAGTGAACAAATAACCAAAACATCTCAAATCAACATCCAAGTCGGTCTCAATGACAATCAATTACCTTTACGCATGCTGTGGTCTGCAAGTGATGGTCAGATTGACAATGCCGAGGCATCGGCATTTTTGCTTTCCCTATGGGATTCAAAAAACAAAAACACCATGAAGATTGACCTATGGACCAAAGAAATGACTATTGAAGAAATGAAGCAGTTTTTTCATCAAACCTTATTGACCATGGCAGACACCTTCGAGAAAGCAACTGGTGAGCACCTGATTTGTGAGGATCTTCGAGATTATTGTTACCATTTTGCTGACAAAATGCAAATTTTACCAGAGTAATGTTCGTTCGCCTGCATAAAATGCAAAGTGAATTTGCTGATCCTATTCGTTATGTTTTGAAGCATGATGAAGGCCAAATTGCACTCAATGATTTTATCGGCAAACAAATTGAGTTTGTTTTTACCGGGCAAATCTCTTGCGTGAATTGCAACAAAGTAATCAACAAAACATTTGGTGAAGGCTTCTGCTTTTCATGTTTCTCAACTGCCGCAGCGGCAAGCCCCTGTATTTTACATCCAGAATTGTGCCAAGCGCACCTAGGCCTAGGCAGAGACCCCGCCTACGAAGAAGCTCATCACAATCAGCCTCACGTGGTGTATCTGGCCCAAACCAATCAAATTAAGGTTGGAATTACGCGCAATACACAAATGCCAACCCGATGGATAGATCAAGGCGCAGCTGCAGCAATTGTTTTGGCACAAGTACCGAATCGCTACCTGTCTGGTGTATTGGAGGTAGCACTTAAAACGGCGTTTTCAGACAAAACAAATTGGCAGCTCATGCTCAAAAATGCCCCTTATGATGGTCCAGAGCTACTTGATATCAAATGGGAATTGGAAGAAACTCTACCCTCCGACCTCACTCAATTTTGGACAGATGAGCAACACACTTGGCATTTCAATTACCCGGTTTTGGAATATCCAAAAAAAGTAAATTCAATTTCTCTGGACACCTCTCCACATGTCAAAGGAACGCTCAGTGGAATTAGGGGTCAGTATCTTTACATTGACAATTCGTCTGTAATCAATATTCGCAGACATACAGGTTACCAAATTAAATGGGAAAGTTAATCAGGAAATTCCTAGACATATTTCATCCACTTTTTGCGCGTTTCTTGGACCGGCAAACCTTTTATTATGCGGCCTGTGGTGGCACCAATTTGGTTTCAAGCTGGGTATTTTTCTATTTGTTCTATCAGTTTGTATTTCAAAAACGGATTTTCAATTTTCATCTTTTTGATCAGGTATATGTGGTCTCGGCCTATACACTGAGTTCGTTTTTTTGTTTCATCATCGCTTTTGCACTTGGCTTTTTGATGAATAAGTATGTAGTTTTCATTGAAAGTAGTCTAATGGGACGCGTCCAGCTATTTCGCTATGGCGTTAGCGCTGCCTTGGCTTGGCTCGGCAATTATTTATTGCTTAAAATACTTATTGAAATGTTCGATTTCTACCCTTCAATTTCCAATGTTTTCGCTAGCTTATCGATAGTTTTTCTATCGTATATATTACAGCGTAAATACACCTTTCGCTCTTGAGTTAATTACAAATAAGGGTGTCGTACCAAGGAGAATAAGCAACCCAAATTCCTAAGGCCCCACCTTGAATGTTGGTAGGAATATTGGTTGGGACAGCAAAAGGACTTCCGCCCGAAAATATTTGATTATACTTTTTTTCAAAATAGTTGTATTCCTTGATGCCTAATTTTGACGACTTGATAACTACAGTATCATTTAACTTATAATACCCTCGATAGGCATCATTGACATTGGTATCCTGAAAACTCATTGGATTTTCATAGGCAAAATCAAAAGTGAGGCCATTGAAAAATTTGTCGTTGTAATAAGGATTAAAGGTTTTTGTAAACTGAAAATCTTGAAGGTATTTTACTTCCCATAAATAGGCATCTGCGGTTGCTGCAGGATCTGAAAGCTTGGCCCAAGAAAAACCACGATCCGAAAAATTACCTTCTGGCTTCCAAAAGACTGAGTCTAGTGGCGTTGGATTTAAAATGGTAGACGAGGCGTTATAGGTCTTGCCTTGGTGTTGGATTTCTAATGAGTAGGTTTTACCAACCTCTCCAACCATATTGAGTGATACATAGGCACACAAATGTAAATTAACCAACAATTCTGCCGGAATGCCAAAAACCGCAGCGGCAACATCTTCTAATCCGGGGGGTAAATCATCGGTACAAATCTGAGTGAGTGTATCTGTTTGGGTGCCATTAGAAATCAAGACAATCGCGTCGTCAACAAAACTATTAAGATAGGTCTGGTAGTTGGCACTCGTGTAGACATTATTGCTCTTTGAAAGCAACACAATGGCCGGTTGTCCAGTTTCAATACGTCCATCTACAACGAGTTGTTCTTTGTAGCCAGGAATATCAATCTGTACTTCTTTGGAGCAACTCCATAGGCTCCACAGACTCATGAGCAGGACAGTATATTTTAAAATTCGAAATTCCATGTAACACTTGGGATTATTGGGAAAAGAGAAACTTGTTTGATACTCAGTGAAAAATTTCCGCTTAACAAATCGCCGTTATTATCCACGAATAAAAAAAATGGATTGAGGCGGTTGTAAACATTGTATACAGAAAATGACCAATTACTTCTGTATGCTTTTTTAACTTGAATCTCTTGACCGGTTTGCGGATCTACTTTTGTTTTATAAAGTTTACCAAAACGAGTAGCACTCAAATCTAAACGATGATAAGGGGCCATGCGCGTAGAATTCCGTGGTCCATACTGAAACAATAGGTTTTGATCTTGCACATACCAGCTTGACGGGAGGGTAAGTGTATTTCCGGTAGCATAAATAAAACTTGCCCCGAAGGTCCAGGTGTCGTTTTGCTTGTAGGTGCCAACTATGGATAAATCATGTCTGCGGTCGTATTTTGCAGGATAAATATTTCCCTCATTGATGTCTGGAAACTTACGCTCTGTTTTTGCCCAAGTATATCCGACCCAACCTGTGAAATTGCCAGCTGTTTTTTTCAGAAAAAACTCGGCACCATAAGCCCAACCCACGCCATAAACTAATAAATTATCGGTATTGTCATTGACGTTATCGCCTGGCAAAGCCCCTTCTTTGAATTCTATCAGGTTTTTCATGCCTTTGTAATACAACTCGACAGAGGCTTCAAAACGGTCTTTGGAAAAGTTTTTAAAATAACCAACCGAAGTCTGAAAACCGCGCTCTGGCTTGGCTAAATCTGTAGTTGGAAACCAAATGTCGGTAGGCAAAGAAACAGCACTCAACGTAACCAGATGTACATATTGAAAGTTGTAAGCATAACCCGCCTTGATGGAACTGTTGTCTGGCAATAAATAACGGAATGAAAATCGGGGCTCTAGACCTTGGTAGAACGCAATGGGTTCATTTGGATTGTAATGCACGATGCTATCTAGTGTTGAAATGCCGTCTCCTTTGATATAACGATCAAAAGGACCAACATGCGTAAAGGTGCTGTATCGTATTCCTGCATTGATTCTAAGCGCCTCATTTAAATCAAATTCATCAAGGGCATAAAGGGCTGTTTCATGGGAGTAAAGATGCTGTACTGAACCTGTATTGAATACAATGGTATCATTTTGTGCTGAAAGACTTGTGGGTGTAAAATCATGATAAATATATGCTGCCCCCCATTTGAAACGGTGCATTGGATTGGGATAGTATGAAAAATCCAACTTAGCGGTATAATCTCGAATTCCGGAGCTGAGTGCCACCCGGAACTCATCTTGCGATGAGACGAATTGGAATTTGTAGTCCGAATAGGATAAGGTTGTATTTAAAAATAGCTTACTTGAAAATAAATGATTCCAACGAAAAGCAGCGATTCCATTTCCCCAGGGCATGTCAACTCTAAATCCTCCTTGGTTGTCCTTGAATGAAAAAATATCTTTGCCATAATAAGCACTCAAAAAGATGCGGTCTTTGGCGGAAAGTTTGTAATTAAGTTTGGCGTTTAGGTCATAAAAAAAATAACCTGAGCCTGAAAACGGAGAGGTATCTGGTATGGCCGCCTTTAAAAGTAAATCAATATAGGTTCGCCGAGCCGATACAATAAAGGATCCTTTATCTTTTTTAATAGGCCCTTCAAGAGTTAATCTAGAAGAGATGGCACCGATACCACCTTTAACTTTAAATTGCTTTTGATTTCCTTCATTCATATTGACCTCCAACACTGAAGACAAGCGACCACCAAAGTTAGCTGGCATCCCTCCTTTGATCAGATTTACACTATTGATGGCATCAGCATTGAAAACGGAAAAGAAACCAAATAAGTGTGAGGCGTTATAAACAACCCCTTCGTCTAGCAATACCAAGTTTTGGTCTGGACCTCCACCTCGCACATAAAAACCTTGACCGCCTTCTGAAACTGAAGATACACCGGGCAATAACTGCAAAGTCTTCACTACATCCACCTCACCCATGAAGGCTGGAAGCGTCTTGACTTGGTCCATTTTAAGCTCCATTTGCCCTAACTTAGCGGAGGTAACATTGTCAGATTTCTTTGCTGAAATGCGCACTTCTTTGGTCTCTTGAATGAGCATTTCTAACTCCAAATTCAAGGTCAGTTGCTCCTGTAAATCTATATCTTTCGCTAAAGTTTCGTACCCATCGCATCTGAATTCAAACCTATACTTACCTACGGGTATGGTAAGTGAATAAAATCCGTAAGTATTGACCAAGGTACCCGTTTTTAGCTCTGTGATGAATATGCGCGCCGTACTTAGTGCTTCTCCGCTTCTAGCATCTGTAATGTAACCACTGATGGTGGCTTTCTTTTGTGCAAAAAATAGTGTAGGAACGGCGAGTAATAAAAGGGAGAGAATAAATTTCATTGTTTGAAAAAGCCTAAATCAGATGGTGAGTACAAAGGTAGTGTTAGACTAACAATTGACCCGACAAAAAAGTTGTAAAAAACAAAAAAATAAGCCTTTTAAGGTCTTTAGAACTCTAAAAAGGCGATTGTTTGTAGATTTGAGCCATGAAAACGACTTGTTTTTATTGGAATCACCATACCAAAGGCCCTTTGCTCGGTGTAGGAAAAAAAGCTGAATTGAAAATCCAGAAACTCAGCGATCTGAATGATTCAAAAGTGAGTGACTTTATAAGCCAGCATACTGGCACCTATATTTTTGGGATTTTTAGTTTCGAATTAAAGGATCATTTTGAAGTTTTGAGCTCCAACCTTTCTGATCAACTTGACTTTCCCCTGCTCCATTTATGGATCCCAGAAAGCCTGTACCAAATCCAACCGAAACTTGAATTCATATGGGGAGAAAACAACGCGATCAATGATGAATTTGCCCATCAAATCATTTGCGAAATTGAAAAAAAAGATGTTGGATTGAATGCGCAATTCAAAAATCGAACGGCTAAAGACAAGTATTTCAAGCACTTTTATCAATTGAAGGCTGCCCTTCAAGAGGGAGAAATTTATGAAGTCAATTATTGTCAAGAACTATTCGCCCAACCCTATGAATTAAGAGAGCCGCTTCCCTTGTTTGGGCGTTTGATCGAGCGAACAAAAGCACCCCACGCTGCCTTCATACAAACAAATGAACACTGCGTACTCTGCGCAAGCCCCGAAAGATTCTTGCTCAAAAGAGGATCAACGCTCATTACTGAACCCATCAAGGGTACAGCACCAAGAAATCCGGTACCTTCTTTAGATAAAGCCCTTGCACTGGAACTTCAAAACAACCAAAAAGAAAGGGCAGAAAATATCATGATTGTAGACCTTGTGCGCAATGACCTGTCTAGAATTGCTCAAAAAAATAGTGTTCGAGTGGACGAACTCTGTGAGATTTATAGCTTCGAAACAGTACATCAAATGATTTCCAAAGTGAGCTGCAAAGTGGACCATGCACTGCCTATATGGGATATTTTAAAAGCCACATTTCCTATGGGTAGCATGACGGGCGCCCCGAAAATTGCTGCTTTGAAACAAATTGAAGCACACGAAGATTTTAAGCGAGGACTTTATTCTGGCAGCATTGGGCTCATTGAACCCAATGGCGATTTTGATTTCAATGTGGTCATCCGTTCCTTATTATACAATTATAAAAACCAATATTTATCTTGTGCGGTAGGTAGCGCAATCACCATTAAGGCCACCCCTGAAGATGAATTCAATGAATGTATGCTAAAAGCTCAAAAACTGATCTATGGACTCGATTGAGCTTAGTCATTTAAAAGATCTGAGGCTTTTTTTTGAGCAGTATCCTGCAAAAACATACCTTGTTGCAGTGAGTGGTGGATTGGATTCAATGCTCCTTTGCAAACTCATGCTTCAATTACAACTACCTATTGAAGTCATGCATGTCAACTATGGACTCAGAGGTGAAGAAAGCGAGCTTGATCAGGCACACGTCCTTGCCTTTTGCGAGCAAAATCAAATCCCACTTCACCTGAAGAGATGTATGCTCGAGCAGCAATTAGTAGAGCATGGAGGGAATTTACAAGCTGAGGCAAGACGCATTAGGTATGAATTTTTTGATGAAATCAGAAATCAAAAAGAAGGAGGCTACATCTGCACAGCACATCATGCAGATGATCAAATTGAAACTTTTTGGCTACAGTTAGCCAGAGGCGCTGGAATGAAAGGTCTTGCAGGGATGCGCAACAACAACCAGTATGTGCTTAGGCCCTTATTGCAGCTTTCGAGAGAGCAACTCAGCTCCCTAGCCAAGAGCTTGCACATTACGTATCGTCAAGATAGCAGCAATTCAAACACCAAATACCGGCGCAACTTGTGGCGACATGTACTTATCCCCTTTTTATCAGCACAACTACCACAAATCAAAAGCTCAGTTCAGGTAATTCAAAAACAATTTCAACAAGAAATTGAGGCACAACAATTAAAATTAGAGCAGGCCAAGCAACAGTTTGAAAAAACGAAATCTATTAGTTTAATTGAAATATCTCAATTATCTGCATATCAGTTTGTTGAATTTTTTAAAAGCGCGCAAGTACCCCCTCATATAATTACTAGGGTTAGCGACTTATTTAAAGCAAAAAATGGCAAATACCTTACCTGGAATGATGCCACAACTAACTTATCATTGTTTTTGGTTAAAAACCAAATCAGCATACAGCTTTTCCATAGCAAAGTATTTGATTGGGACTTTGAAATTCAACCAATAACCTCTTATACCAAAAACGCCATCGATCAAACTAAAATTATTGGCTTACCATTTTTCAGAATGGCCAACGCCGACGATAAAATAAAGGTCAAGGGAATGAATGGATCGAAACGCGTCATGCAAATCTTAAAAGAAAAAGGCATTCCTTTACCGTTGCGAACACAACAATTGGTGCTTTGCGATGAGGAGAAAATTTTGGCTATTCCTGGCATCTTGATCAATAAACTTATTTTGGCCAAGATAGATGATACCAAGCTATGGTCTTTAAAGATGTATAAAAAGTCTTAATTTTGAATATGACTGCCTTGCCTACTGAATTTGCTCAAAGGTGCAAAGATGATCCATTTACACCAAATGATTTACTTGCAGCTCTTGACCGAGAAGCCCCCACTTCTGTTCGCTTGCATCCACACAGAGTGGCAGTATTTGCAGGAGCAAAGCCTATACCCTGGAGCACACAAGGCCTTTACCTTCCCCAAAGACCTTCATTTACTTACGATCCATTTTTCCATGCTGGGGCCTATTATCCACAAGAAGCTGGGTCTATGTATCTCGAACAGGTTTTTAAAACGCTCAAACTTCCCTCTAACCCTGTTGTACTCGATTTGAGTGCCGCCCCTGGTGGAAAAAGCACCCTACTGGCAAGTTTGCTTGACCATAAAGGCATACTCCTTGCCAATGAAATTAATCGGTCTCGGGCATACATACTCAGTGAAAATCTTACTAAATGGGGCTATGCCAACACCTTTGTGTGTAATCACAAACCCAGTGAACTTCATGTCCTTGATGGTCAAATAGATTTACTAGTAGTGGATGCGCCTTGTTCAGGAGAGGGAATGTTTCGTAAAGATCACAACGCACGCAATGAGTGGAGCATTAAAAATGCAACCACTTGCGCTTTAAGGCAAACCGATATTTTGCGTGAGGTCTGGCCACTGCTCAAGGAAGGCGGCCATTTGATTTATTCTACCTGTACCTTCAATCCAAATGAAAATGAAGTACAATTAAAAGATTTCATTGAGCAAGAACAGGCCATAGCAATTGATCTTCCTTATTTTGAAGGCTTGCAAGAAGATCGCCTTCATCTAGGCTATTATTTCTTTCCAAATCAAGTCAAGAGTGAAGGCTTTTATATTGCTGCAATTAAAAAAATTGTACCCCAACCAAATGGCTATAAAAAACTTGACAAATCGGAGCCAAAATTGGGCATTCCAGAAGAGCTGAAATCACTACTGAAGACCGACATTGCACTTCAATTTTGGCAAGCAGATGAACAACTCTATGCCACCACTCCGATGGCCTATGAATTTTATAAAAGAATGAGAGGTTTGTCGTTTTTAAAAACCGGACTACATGTTGCTCAGCGGGGAAAAAAAGCCTGGACACCTGCCTACGATATGGTATACAGCTTTCCTCTACATTGGGAATTACCTGTCAAGGAACTTGATTATGCAACGGCCCTTGAGTTTTTGAATGGACAAAGCCAACATTGGGTTGCAGAGGCTGGATTTTATTACATGAAGTATAATAATCAGCCAATTGGCATGATCAAGCAAATTGGAACGCGCTACAATAACTTACATCCAACCGAATGGCGCATCAGACACCTACCAAAATAATTCATATGGAACCCTCAAAAGCTTATCATCAATTATTTGAATACATGCTGCAAAAAGTAGCTATCACCGAAGCTGACTTTGATTTGATAAAGAGCAAATTCAATTTAAAGCATATTCAAAAGAAAGAGTACTTTTTGAAGGAGGGGTCAAAAAATTTTAGCCAAGGATTTGTCGTAGGTGGCGCTTTGCGCGTTTATTACACCGACCAAAAAGCCCTAGAACACGTTCTTTACTTTGCCTTTTCGGATTGGTGGGTTGGAGATTTGTCGGCCTTTCATTTCAACGACGCTGCTACTTTAAATGTACAAGCACTCGAAGACAGCTATGTGTTGGAAATCACCATAGATGACCTCGAATCGCTGTTTGAACAAGTTCCTGCCCTTGAGCGCCTTTTTCGAATTATGGCCCAAAGAACTTTGGCCGTTTTGCAAAAGCGCTTATTTATGACTGTATCTGCGCATGCCGAAGAAAGATACAATGAATTATTACAACGCCATCCTGGAATAGAGCAACTAGTGGCACAACATCAAATTGCATCATATCTTGGGATTTTACCGGAGAGTTTAAGCAGAATGAAAAAAAAGATACTCAACGCCAAGTAAGGGCCTAGAGCGTTGCAAATTGATGTCAATCATCGTATATTCGCATTTCAATTTTAAAATCATGAAACAATTTAAACGCATCACGCTTGCCCTATTTCTTTTTGTGGGCTTTTTTGTACGTGCCGATGAAGGCATGTGGTTCCTTATGTTTATTGATCGGTTGAACCACCGAGATATGCAAAAGATGGGCTTGCAACTTACTGCAGAAGAAATCTACAGCATCAATCATTCTTCATTAAAAGATGCAGTAGTACAATTCAATGGTGGTTGTACAGCTGAACTTATTTCAAAAGACGGTTTACTTTTGACAAACCACCACTGTGGCTACGATGCGATTGCTGAACTTTCGACCCCAGAGAATGATTACCTCACCAATGGCTACTGGGCTGCTGATAGAGGCCAAGAACTTAAGCCAAAATCATTATATGTTCGATTCTTTGTACGCATGGACGACTGTACCAAGCGTATATTGGCCAAGGTTTCTGATGACATGAGCGAAAATGAACGCGACAAAATTATTCGCCAAGAGATTGCTCTTATCGAAAAAGAAAACAGCGACGAAGGAAAATATGTTGTTTCAGTAAGATCATTTTTTCAAGGCAATGAATTTTACTACTTTGTTTACCAAGATTACAAAGATGTACGATTAGTGGGTACCCCACCAAACAGCATTGGCAAATTTGGAGGAGATACTGATAACTGGGAATGGCCGCGCCATACTGGCGATTTCTCAATGTTTCGCGTCTATGCGGACGCAAACGGAAATCCTGCAGATTACAGCACTTCAAATGTGCCGCTCCATCCAAAACACCACCTGCCTATCAACTTAAATGGGGTGAAAGAAGGAGATTTTGCAATGATTATGGGTTACCCAGGCAGAACCAACCGTTGGTTACCTGCAGGTGGAATTGACCAAAATGTAAAATATGCTTATCCAGCTTGGGTAGAAGCCTCAAAAACTGCCATGGATGCTATGAAAGTGTATATGGATCAAGATGCCAATGTAAGATTGAATTATGCCTCTAAATATGCGAGAACGGCAAATTATTGGAAAAATCGCCAAGGCATGATTGATGCACTTACTGGATTTCAAACAGCGGCATCAAAAGCAAAAAATGAAGCAAAATTTGACGCATGGGCAAACAAGCCTGAAAATAAGGCAACCTACGGTTCTGTAGTAAGTACTATCAATAATTACTACGCTGCAACCAACGATAAAGCCCGCCACGATAACTACCTTTCGATTCTATTTAGAAACGCAGAATACGCGTCAATTTCAAGAGGTTTGGGAGCTCAACTAATGGCTTATGCCAAGGCCGACAATACCAAACAAACTGCTATGAAGGCAGAATTGGTTGCTGCAATCAATGAATTTTTCGCTACGACACATGGCCCAGCAGAATTAGATATTTTGATCAATGGATTGAACTTGTACGCAGCTAAAGCTAACTTTGAATTGGTAGATGGCGTTGCGGCAATGTATGCCGATGGAAACTGCGCCAATGAAATACGTGCAATGTACGCGATGTCTATTTTAGCATCTCAAAATCGCATGTTGGCGTTTTTAGAATTTCCAAGTGAAGACCAATTAAGTAATGATCCTTTGTATAAATTATCTTCAAACATATTGGCACAATTGATCAAACGTACAGATGAGCTTACGGCACTTAACAATGACTTCAACCGTGCTTACCGCTTATTAGTTGCTGGCCTCAGAGAGTCCGGTATGAGTACTGTGTTGTATCCAGATGCCAACAGCACGCTACGCTTAACCTATGGAAAGGTAAGCGCCCTTCCTGCAGACAAGCGAAACGATGCTAAGATTAACAACTACACTACTTTGCAAGGAACAATCAATAAGTACAAACCAAATGACGAAGAATTTGATTTGCCACAAAGATTGATTGACTTGAATGTCCAAAAAGATTTTGGTCGCTATGCTGACAAAGCAGGATACATGCCTGTGAATTTCTTGACCAACAATGACATTACAGGGGGTAATTCAGGTTCACCTGTACTCAATGGCAAAGGAGAACTTATTGGCATAGCTTTTGATGGAAATATTGAAGCGATGGCCGGCGATGTTATTTTTGACAATAAATTGCAAAAAACTATCAACGTTGACATTCGCTACGTATTGTTTATTATCGACAAATACGCCGGTGCAAAGCATATTGTTGATGAAATGACTATCGTTCCCTAATATTTTCATAAGGGTGCTTCCAACCCATATGTAAATAAAAGGCCTCTTCGGGGGCCTTTTTTTTTATTCAATCCAAACCCTATTTGAGTTAATTTTGCAAAAATAATGCCATGAACTTTTTTCAAGCCATCAATTTAAAAGAGATCCTGACTTCGACAATGGTGCTTTTTGCTGTCATTGACATCATTGGAAACATTCCAATAATCATCAACCTTAGAGAAAAAGTTGGGCGCATTGAATCTGAAAAAGCAAGTATAGTTGCTTTACTCATCATGGTTATTTTTCTTTTTATTGGGGATCAAATTTTAAATTTAATCGGAATCGATGTCTATTCATTTGCCGTGGCAGGATCAATATTGATTTTTTTCATCGCTATTGAAATGATTCTTGGAATTACACTCTACAAGGATGAAGAAGCCCATACCGCATCGATAGTGCCCATTGCTTTTCCTTTAATCGCTGGGGCCGGCACCATGACCACACTGATGTCTATGCGCGCTGCCTATGCAGATATAAATATCATCATCGCCATTATTCTTAACATTGTATTGGTATATATCGTATTGAAAATGTCTGCAAAAATTGGTGCGTGGTTAGGCAAAGGTGGAATTGGTATCATTCGCAAGGTCTTTGGAATCATCTTGATGGCGATAGCCGTAAAGTTATTCACAGGCAATATCCAACACCTATTTTAAGGCAGCTATCGAATCGTAGGCCTGTTCAAATTCAACGAATTTAACGTGCTGATCAAATTTACATTCACCTACGGCAGCCAATAAGCTCATCCGAATTTGGCCTTCCCTATTTTTTTTATCGTGTTGCATCAATTGCCAAATCAGCGATTTATCTGAAGGCAGGTGCAGTGAGAATTTATTCAAAACTACTTCTTTGATTTGCTGAAAATCACTAAGCTGTAAACCACTTAATTGCAGCGACAGGTGTGCTTCAAGTAGCATACCAATCGCAACGGCATGCCCGTGAGATAGTGGCTTATCAGTTTCCAAATAATAGGCCTCGATTGCGTGGCCTATGGTGTGGCCAAAGTTGAGAATCTTGCGCAAACCTTTTTCTAATGGGTCTTGTGCTACAATTTCATTTTTGATATCAATACCCCTTTTTATTTGTGCAGCAGTCAACTCTTTTTCTATGGTATCAATCAAAAGCAGCTCCTCCCAAAGAATTGCATCATAAATCAAGGAATGTTTGAGTAACTCAGCATAGCCATTCAACCACTCCTTTTGAGGTAGAGTGTGTAGCCAATTGACGTCAACGAAAGTTCGCAAGGCTGGAGTAAATGAACCAAGTTGATTTTTAAATCCTAAAAAATCTATGCCATTTTTAGATCCAATGGCCGCGTCTAGCATCCCTAGTAAGCTAGTGGGCACATTGATAAATGGAATACCTCGTTTGTATACGGAGGCTACAAATCCTCCTAAATCACTCACCACTCCACCACCTAAATTGATCAATAAGTCATGTCGTCCAAAATTAGACTCCGTAAGACTATGCCATAATTGCGTACAGATTGCTAGATCCTTGCTCTGTTCACCACTTGGGACTTCAATAATTTCAGCTTCGCGCAAAGTATCAAACGTGGTAATTAAAAACTCTAAGCAATGGTAATGCGTATTTTCATCGACAAGAATGGCAATTTTCCCTTGTTCATAACCTTTTAGTAAGTTAGGAAACGACGAAGTAGAAATAGGACCTATTTCTATGCTTGGCGACTGATCAGAAAAAGAAATGGCATCCATAGCTCAAATTTACGAAAAGCACTTAATTTTGACGCATGATTTCATTTGACAATACCGAAATTGCATTTCGTTCCAAAAACAATAAAGACCTCCAACGCGCCTACCTTTTATTCAAAATAATAGGTGCTCCAAGCCTTGTTAAATTAGGAAAAATAATCACGCCCTTAGCGATCAAACTTAAACTTCCAATCAAGGGACTGATCAAACGAACCATATTCAAACAGTTTTGTGGCGGCGAATCCATTGAGGATTGCCATACCGTTATTGATAATTTAAATCAATTCGGAATTGGCACCATTCTCGATTATTCCGTCGAAGACCAGACCCGGGAAGACGACTTTGAGCACACGACTCAAATTATTATTCAAACGATTGAAAAATCTGCCACAGATGCACGCATTCCCTTTGCTGTATTCAAAATTACAGGCATTGCTCAGCACCACCTCATCGAACTGGCTTCCAATCAAATTAGAGCACAAAGAAAAGGCTTATCATTTAGAGAGTTTAGCCCAGAAGAAACACAGGGCATTGCATCGATTTTGGAGCGCATTGAGCGCATTTGCGCTGCTGCTGCACTACATCAAACTCGGTTGTTTATTGATGCCGAAGAATCCTGGATTCAGACAGCAATTGACGAATGGACTTTTGCAATGATTTTAAAATTCAATAAAGAAAAATGTATTGTTTACAATACCGTACAAATGTACAGACACGATCGCTTGGATTTTCTGCGTCAATGTGCTGCCCTTGCCAAAGAAAATGGAGTTCTCTATGGGGTGAAACTCGTACGGGGTGCCTACATGGAAAAAGAGCGCGCACGTGCACTAACTTTAGGATACCCCTCTCCTATTCAAGCCGACAAAGCGAGTACGGATCATGACTACAATGCTGCGCTCGATTTTTTAGTTGAGCACAAGGATATTTTTTCAGTTTGCGCTGGAACTCATAATGAAAAAAGTTCACTTTATCTTGCTTCTTTACTTCAAAATGAAGGCATTGCGCCAAGCAACCCATCGTATTTCTTTGCACAACTCTTAGGCATGTCAGATCATATTTCATACAATCTATCAAATGCTGGTTATAAAGTTGCTAAATACGTTCCCTTTGGACCGGTAAATGAAGTCTTGCCCTACCTGCTAAGAAGAGCCGATGAGAACACATCAGTTGCTGGACAAACCAGCCGAGAGTTAGGATTACTCATCAAGGAAAAGGCGCGTAGAAAACAAGCCTAGTTCTTTATTAATGGCAGCATTGTTTGATCGATAGATACAAAGTACATTCCGCTAGCTAAGGATGAAATGTCGATTATTTTGTCGAAAGATTGATTTTTTTGATAAACTGTATTTCCCTGAATATCAATAATTTTTACATCTCTAGGCTCAACTCCATTCCAAGCCAGATTTAATTTTTCAGCACATGGATTTGGAAATATTTGCAGGCCTAATTCATGAGTTAAGGACTCAATACCAACCAGTTGATTGGTGGTAAAAACAGTATCGGTCTGAATATAAGCAGAGCCATCTGCATCAATTTTAATTACAAAAATGTTGCTGCCACCATTGAGCTGATTTTGACCATCAACAATGATGGAATTGGTGCCTACTGCAACAAAACCACCATCTTGCGTAGGACTGATATTGCCAATGACATCCATTCCTTGATTTAGAATGGTGGTGGATGGCCAACCCGTTAGCCAATATCCGTAAAACGCATCTGCATATCCAAAATAAAGATCAAACGGCTCTGAAAAGGTATTCGAATTGAGCACTTGGATTCCTAGAATGGTTAGGTCTTGTTGTGGCAAATATGCAAGTTGTTGGATGATGTCATCTGATACAATAAGATCCAAGGGGGCCACTTGGGTGAGTATATTCCCATCCAAGGCAACCGAGCCACTGAATTTATCATAGTCTGTAGGGCTAGCAAGGTGGTATCCGCCAAACTGAATTCCGTATAAATTCATCGTTATATCCAAGATAGAAAATTCTCCACTGAGTGCGCCTAAGGTGTCAAACCAGAGCATCTGACCATTATCGGTAAAAAGTGTAATGAAACCTTTAAGGGCGTTTGAATCGGCAACAAACCATTGGCCTGCTACGGCATAAGTGGTATCTGAGACTCTCACGATACTATTGGCACAATCGGGGCCCTCTGACCCCAAAGTCTTTGTCCAGAGGGTATCTCCATTTTTATCAAGACGCAGAATCAAAACATCTGAGGCTGCTCCTACTGCCGCCTGACGCTGGCCAACTAACACCAATCCGGTATCTAGGGTTTGCACCCCATCGTGAATTCTTTCCCATGCCGGATGCTGATAGGTTTTAATCCATTGTTGGTTCCCATCTAGGTCTGTGAAAATTAGCATTGGATCATAGTTGCCATTGCTCCATGAATTGGACATTCCAGCTAAGTAATAACCAAGCCCCGGACGGAAAAAAATACGTTTAATTTCCTCGCTCTCTTGGGCTCCATAGGCCTGGCTCCAGATATACGATCCAAGTGAGTCAAGCTTCATTAAGTAACCCTGTGCGTTTTGCTCCCAACTGCCACTGCTACCGCCGACTAAAAAAGACTTATCTGGCAGCTCAACTATATCGGACCCATTGTCAAAGCCGTTTCCAGAATATAATTTATAAAAGCGTGATTGGGCGCTACATGGAGCGACATTCAATAACAACAAAAAGAAGATTAAAACTCGCATCTGAATTGAATTAGTAATGATGCCCCATTGTGAAGCGTAATGTTATCAGATCTTAATATCAATTGTTTATTATTGAACTTTAATATCGAATAAGCCTGGGCTCTTAGTCCGCCAAAGCCGCCATAGGCCAAACCTACTCCTGTTTGCCAAAATTGTTTTGCTTTGATGTGGGCGCCGGCATAAACAAAAGGCGTATAGGATTGGCGAAGTAACATTTGAGCACCATAGTAAGCTTGAATCTTTTTGATTGGCTCCTCATTAATTCGTTTGGCAAGTAATATACTTGCCGGCATGAGGATCCATGATGATTGTACTTTTTTTTCGAATCCTAAAGAATCTAATATTTGCTGACCCAATTCATCGAGCTTCTTATTTTGCCACCACGAAATGGGCATAGCCGAAAGTTGCATAGTTCCGTTAAGAGCATATGATTGATGACTAGGAATGTAAGCAGCACCTAAGTTTTGAACCAATAATTGAAACTCTTGTTCATCCTCCTCTTCTGTATCGGTGCCAAAGCGGTAATCTATATCTAAGGCCAATCCAAAACCAAGTGAAGGTGATCCTAAATTTGATGTACCATCAAGATCAAGACTTATTTGTGCAGTTTGATCATCTTGAAACCAAGTGGCTTGATTCAAACGTGCAGCAAAATGATTTTGAACCTGAACAAAATTTAAGAGTATAGATGAAGCCGTTGATGGGTTGCTCAAACCTATTCCCACTTTTGAGAAACTTGTAGATTCCAAAAGCAATGGATTCAATTGAAGCGTATCTCCCAGATACGGCAGTCCTCCTTTAAAAAGCAAGCCAAAAGCATCTTTAGAAAAATGCAGGCCCGTATATTGCTGTGCCCCAATTGAAAAAGTCCATTGGTATTCAGCTAGCAATTTATCTTTGGCTAATGGTAATTTCCAAGGGCTCTTCCAAATGACATAGCCACCCATTAACAATCCAAAATTATTCCTTTGTTTGAGTGATTCATAGGATTTATCAATGGCTGCACTGTCAATAGTACCGCCATAGAAAAAAGCATCAGGTATTTGCCTGACAATACCAGTGCTATTATAATGACCCATTAATTGGAGGTCAATAGACTGCTGCCCAAGAAGAACATTGCCAACAAATAAGAAAATGAAAAATATCCGATACATCAAGGTTTAATTTGAGTTTGCAGCTGCAATTTCATTTGCAAAGCTAAGAAAGCTCCTGCTTGGATGGCCTGATCAATAGCCAGGCCGGAATTTGGGTCGGTCGTTGAGAATGCGGCACTAACTACTACCTGATCAAGGTCATTTAAATCAATGAAAACGCTTTGGGGAAGTGAAATTTGCACGGTGCTTTTTTTCTTTAGGAGACCATCCGTTGGATCAATCTGACCCAAAGCTGCCGAGGCCAATTGCGCATCGGCAATCACTGTGTGCCACACCTGTCCATTTTTTAAGAAATAAAGCACCAAGTCACTTGCCAATGGAAAAGCGTTGGTAGCGTCTATGATCAACTTGGCAGCATTGACATGTGATTTATTTAAATCTTGAGTTATATTTAAATCAAATGTGTCTTGAAGCGTTAGGCCATCAGCATTAAGAGCTAAGGGAATTTGGGCATTGACTTTAACTTTCAATCTGCTATGAGCAAAGGCTTCGTCATTGCCCGCACTTGTGTTGCCCCATGGGTTAGGTTGTATTTGATAGTGTATGTCTTGTTGCGCGCCCAAATTTTCTACATAATTCTGTAAATTAGAATTATTGCCATCAAAAGTCAAGAGCATGGTGCTAGGTTGAAGGGTATTCCAAGTGCCAATTGCCGGTGCCAAATACATACTTGGACCAATACTCGGGGCGCTTAACGAATAGCTCACTCCTTGTGCGTTGGTGTTGGTGAGTTGTTCAATCTGTGCACGGAGTGCCATTTTGAAACCATTTGAAATTTCTATTGACATTTGCATTGGTGGCAAAGCTAGGCTGCCTCCAACAATTTTATCCATAAAAGGAAGCGTAAATTGCTTGTTAGCAATCATGGCTTGAGAACCAAAATATCCCTTAGCATAGTCCAAGTGAATCTCCTTAAAAAGCGCCTCGAATTCAAATATCTGATTGTTAAATAATGAAACCGTTGGGCCATTTGGATCGGTTTGTAATGTAAGTTTAGACTGAAGTTTATTGTACTCTAAACTTTGTGCACCACTCAAATCTATTTCATAACCCGCAAGACTAATCGTTTCGGTATTTATTGTAGGTTGTTGAATAGTCCCTGGGGCAAGCGTATATGTATAAACAAAGGGTTGATTGTTTAAACTCACGCCTGGCAGCTCTATTTTGAATAGCACAGCCGTATTCAATGGATTTTTTATCTTGAGTAGGATTTGACCATTTTGAATCCTGACCTTTTTGAGTTGGATATCAGACAAATCTAAATTGTGGGTTTTTGTGGCATTCACAAATTCAAAACCAGGCGTAACGTTGTTAACTGTAAAATTTGACTGGAAAGACTGCGAAATTGTAGTATCTGGAATTTTGATAAGGTCTGCAAGACCTAAGTCTAAGACTTGACGCGTCAGGTTGACTTCTATTTGCCCAGCATTTTGAATCAGGGTAGAATCGTTGTAATAATTTGCTAAACTCAGGGTATCATTTACCAAAGGCAAGAGCCATTGGGTTTGCCATTGGGTGCCTTCTTTTTTACAAGAAGCAAGCAGCAGAACAATGATAAAAAGTTTAAGCAGACGCATGTGATACATTTTCAATGATAGCTGCATAACCCTGACCAACACCAATACACATGGTCACCAAGGCATAGCGCTTATCGGTATTTTTTAGGTGCCTGGCCGCAGTTAAAAGAAGGCGTGCACCCGACATTCCAAGCGGATGACCAAGTGAAATTGCTCCTCCATTGGGATTGATACGCGGGTCACGATCATCGAGACCAAGTGCGCGGGTACAAGCCAAGACTTGGGCAGCAAAGGCCTCATTAATTTCGATAATATCGATGTCATCAAGTGTTAAATTTGCTCTAAGCAAGGCCTTTTGACTTGCTGGAACCGGCCCTATGCCCATGATTCGGGGTTCGACCCCTGCCACTGCTGCTGAAACTATTTTGGCCAAGGGCTGCAATCCGTGCTGTCGAACACCGTTTGTGTTAGCCAACAACAAGGCCGCTGCACCATCATTTAGCCCTGAAGCATTGCCGGCTGTAACGGTGCCCTCTTTTTTAAATGCTGGGCGCAAATTGCTCAGTGTGTCTATGGTGGTATTTGCTCTTGAAAATTCATCTCTATCAAAAATGATATCCTGAGCTTTTTTTTGAGCAATGGTGATGGGAATAATTTCATCTTTGTAAAAACCTGACGCTTGTGCTGCTGCTGTTTTCTCTTGACTCCAACAGGCAAAAGCATCTTGATCTGCTCTTGAAATCTGGTATTTCTCGGCTAGATTTTCTGCAGTCATACCCATGCTGTCGACACCATAAAGGGCCTCCATTTGGGGATTGATAAATCGCCAACCAAAACTTGAATCGTGCATTTGAGCATCGCGGCCAAAAGCAGTGGATGTTTTAGATATAACCCATGGGCCTCGTGTCATGTGCTCGATACCCCCAGCTACATAAACATCACCGTCACCTACCTGTAGGGCTCTAGAGGCATTGATTGCTGCGGCCAATCCTGAGGCGCATAACCTATTGACAGTTTCGCCGGGAACTTCTAGTGGGTATCCAGCAAGCAAGGATGCCATTCTGGCAATGTTTCGGTTATCTTCACCTGCTTGATTGGCACAACCCAATAAGACATCCTCTATTGATTTGGGATCCAAGGATGGATTTCTTTCAAGTAGTGCCGTTAAAACTTTTGCAGCGAGGTCATCGGCACGCAATGTGGCTAAACTCCCTTGAAAATTACCTATTGGAGTGCGTATTCCGTCGATTAAATATACTTCTTGTGGCATCAATTTCTTTTTCTATTCAAAGATAAAATAAAATGTGCCGTCGACAAGAATTCATCAATTTTAGTTATGTTCGCATTCATGGAAAATACGGACTGCCCCATTTGCCAACAAACGCATACAAAGCCTATATTTGACTCCACCTTATTAAAATGCCCCGAATGCAAGCATGGGTGGGCAAATCTTCAATTAGATCATGGATTTTTACAAACCCTCTATGCTGAGAACTATTTCAAAGGAGAGGAATACGCTGACTATATTGCAGACAAAGAAATCTTACAACTTAATTTTAAAAAACGCGTTGGGCAAATTGCTGCTTTCCATCCTAGCATGCACAAGGCACTAGAAATTGGCTGTGCTTACGGTTTTTTTTATCAAACCCTACAACAACAGTACCCAGCAATTCACTACCAAGGATATGATATATCTAAAGACGCTATTGCCTATGCCAATGAAAACTTTGGCCCACATTTTTCAGATAGCAATTTCTTGGATAGCAATGAAAAATCAAGCTTTGATGCCATTTTTATGTGGGATGTCATTGAACACCTCTCAGACCCTGCTGATTTTTTGCGCAAAGCCTTTGAGGTTTGCCAGCCAGGTGGCATGATTTATTTGACCACTGGTGATTTTGGCGCATTATTACCGCGCCTTCAAGGTAAAAAATGGCGCATGATTCATCCGCCAACACATCTGCACTATTTCACAAAAAAATCAATCCGACAAATTCTTAAAGATGCAGGTTTTGAACCCGTTTTTATCAAATACCCTCCCGTATACCGATCCTTGGGCTTGATTTATTATGCCTTATTCATACTCAATAAGAAACCTTCCCGACTTCATCAATGGATATATCGACATATTCCAAGAGCAGCTGCTATTCCATTTAATACTTTTGACATATTCTTTGTCGGTGCAAAAAAAAATTCATAACCATGTTCCATCAGCCCAATTCTGAAGATCTACAATTTTTTGAATCGCTACTCGGCAACCGATGCAAAAGTGATTTGGAGACTCGCGAGGCCTATAATCATGACCACACCGAAGATTTGCATTTCACACCCCATGTGGTTTTGTTACCAGAGACAACTGAGGAGGTTTCTAAAATTTTAGCGTATTGTCATTTAAATCAGATTGCCGTTACTCCTGCTGGGGCTAGAACAGGGCTCAGTGGGGGGTGTTTGCCCATTTACGGTGGAGTGCTTTTGAGCAGCGAAAAACTCAATCGGATCATTGAGATCGATGAAAAAAATGCACAAGTGCTTACTGAACCAGGCGTCATTACTGAAGAATTGCAAAATGCAGTAAGAGCCAAAGGATTGTTTTATCCGCCTGATCCGGCGAGCAAGGGCTCTTGTTTTATTGGCGGAAATATTGCCGAAAACTCTGGTGGCCCTAAGGCCGTAAAATATGGGGTTACTAAAGATTATGTACTCAATTTAGAAGTTGTTTTAGCCGATGGAACAATCATGTGGACGGGCGCAAATGTGCTAAAAAATGCCACTGGCTATAACCTCACACAACTCATAGTAGGATCTGAAGGGACCTTGGCATTTGTTACTAAAATTGTACTCAAACTCATACCTCACCCAACCCAAACGATGCTGATGCTGGCACCATTTTTCGATGCCCAAATGGCTTGCGAAGCGGTTGCTTCAATATTTAATGCAGGAATTACACCAAGCGGTATGGAATTCATGGAAAAGAATGCATTGCAATGGTCGCAGAGTTTTACAGGTGATTACAGTATTGAAGTGAAGGAGACTCATGCAGCTCACTTGCTTATTGAGGTAGATGGATTTGATGCAGAACAATTGATGAGTGAATGCGAATCGATCCTAAATGTATTAGAAAGGTTTGAAACCGATGAAATTTTATTTGCTGAATCCGAAGCGCAAAAAAATACCCTTTGGAGCCTTCGCCGCAAGGTTGGTGAAGCGGTAAAGGTTCAGTCTATCTATAAGGAAGAAGATACTGTAGTGCCTCGCTATGAGCTTCCAAAGCTATTAAAAACTGTAAAAGAAATTGGCGCCAAATATGGTTTTGAATCTGTTTGTTATGGTCATGCAGGCGATGGAAATCTGCACGTAAATATCATCAAAGGGACCTTGAGTGATGAATTTTGGAATGAACAATTGTCTGTAGCGATTAGAGAATTATTTAGTGCTGTTGTTGCTATGGGAGGTACCATTTCAGGAGAGCACGGTATTGGATTGGTGCAGAAACCCTATATGGATTTAGCCTTTAGCCCAGAAGGTTTAAATTTAATGAGAGGAATCAAACGTATCTTTGATCCTAAGGGAATACTCAATCCAGGAAAAGTCTGTTAGTCTTGTAACCAATGCAAATTTCGTCCATACATCAAAACCCACACACCACCATAAATGACACCGAAAATGGTTAAGATGCTTGGGATTCCACTCATCGGATTGAAAAAATAAGGCAGCATTACGAGACCCAAACTATACAAGATATACAAATGAAAACCCAATTTCTTAGCTCGATACATCAGTAAGATCCCTAGAAGTCCGAGCATTAAAAAAATAAATTGCACGCTATTATAAGCCTGAAAATTATCAAACATATTGAGCGTTACTTGCTCCATTTGGTCGACCAAATACATATAATCTTGTGCATCAGCCTCTTGAAGTTGTTCTCGCATTCTAGCAAATTCTAGTTTTGTATCCTTTATGGTGTCTTGGTCAGGTTTGATGCCAAATATGCCCCCTAAAGATGCCAAAGTGGTACTGCCAATATTGATGCCCGATAATATGATCAAGACCAATAAAAATACAGGTCTTTTGGTTGACTTATTCTGATTTTCTTCGATAATAGGTATATCAGTCATGTTGTAGGTATTCTTTGATGAAGGACATGCTTTGGGTCAAATCATTAGCAAGTACACGGTCGGTATCAAGGCTGGGTACCACCTCCCGATAGGCATCATAAAGTGCCTCTGACCAAACCGCCGCTTTGAGTGGTCTTCTGAATTCAAGCCCTTGTGCTGCATGCATCAATTCTATTGCCAGAATTTTTTGACAGTTATCTAAGACTCTAAATAACTTAGTTGCTGCATTGGCACCCATACTCACATGATCTTCTTGACCATTACTACTATCTATGGTGTCTACGGATGCGGGGGTGCACAATTGCTTGTTTTGACTCACAATTGATGCACATGTGTAATGACTGATCATCAGTCCTGAATTTAGTCCGGGGTTTTGAACTAAAAATGCTGGTAAACCATGGGTGCCCGAAATGAGTTTATAGGTTCTCCTTTCGGAGATGCTTCCCAATTCAGCCATAGCAATGGCTAAAAAGTCAAGAATAAGCGCTAAAGGCTGTCCATGAAAATTCCCTGCAGAAACCACTTGATCATCTTCAGAAAAAACAGTCGGATTATCCGTTACCGCATTGAGTTCTCTTGTTACAATCTGCTGCGCATGATCAAGGGTGTCTAAGGTCGCTCCATGTACTTGAGGAATACAACGGAAAGAATAAGGATCTTGCACATGTGCTTTATGTTGAGACATAATTTCACTGCCATTGAGTTGTGCTCTAAACCAAGCAGCCACTCGAATTTGACCGACCTGATTACGAATTTCATTCACGTTTGCTCCAAAGGGCTCAGTACGGGCGTCATAGGCTTCCATTGAAAGGGCAGCCACCTGATTGAAACCTTCAAATAAACGATAAGAAAAATCCAAAGCATAGGTGGCGTAAGCAGACATGAACTGCGTACCATTGAGTAGTGCGAGTCCTTCTTTGGATTGTAATACAATAGGATCTAATTTAAATCTTTTGTTTAATTCAATTCCACTAATTTTCTCATTATCAACATATACTTCTCCCTCTCCAAGTAGAGGTAAACTGAGGTGGGCCAATGGAGCCAAGTCACCAGAGGCGCCCAAACTACCTTGTTGGTATACTACAGGGTAAATTTGATTATTGTAAAAAAACAGCAGTCGCTCGATGGTGGCCAATTGTACTCCCGAAGCCCCTTTGGATAAACCTAAAATTTTAAGCAAAAGCATTCTTCGCACTACAGAACTTGGCACCTCTTCTCCCATGCCACAGGCATGAGAGCAGACCAAATTTCTTTGCAACTGCTCTAAATCTTCAGGACTGATTGCGGTATCGCACAAGGACCCAAAACCAGTATTGACGCCATATATCAACTGCGAGGATTGCGCGACTTTTGAGTCGAGATAGGCTCGACAAGTTAAAATACGCTCCTTAAGTTCATCGGACAACACGAGTGGCTCCGTGCTACGCAATAAATTTTCAAAATCTTCTAAGCTCAGGTATGCTGAGGTAAGTTCTAAGGACATGTTGATCAAATTAACGGCGCAAAAATTGCGCAAAATCTTTAGCGAAGTATGTCAGTATGCCGTCCGCACCCGCCCTTCGCATACTAAGCAGCATTTCGCTTACAGCGCGCTCATAATCAATCCAACCTTTTTGAGCAGCCGCGTATACCATAGCACACTCCCCACTCACATTATAGGCTGTAATTGGCAAAGGAAAATTATCTTTAAGAAGCGCTATTACGTCCAAATAGCAAAGTGCAGGCTTGACCATCAGCATATCTGCTCCCTCTTGAAAATCGAGCTGTGCTTCTAAGAGTGCTTCTCTCTTATTGGCCGGATTCATTTGATAAGTCTTCTTATCCCCCATTTTAGGGGCAGAATTGAGCGCGTCGCGAAACGGACCATAAAAGGCACTGGCATATTTTGCCGTGTATGACATAATCGAAACATCAGTGTAACCCTCTTTATCTAGAGACTCCCTGAGGTAAGCCACACGGCCATCCATCATGTCTGACGGCCCTATGATATCGGCTCCAGCCTGGGCTTGAGCCAGTGTCATGTTTGCCAAAATCGGCAGGGTTTCATCGTTGAGAATTTGGCCGTTCTCAACTAGGCCATCATGTCCATCCGAAGAATACGGGTCCATGGCAACATCAGTCATGACGACAGCTTCTGGAAATTCTTCTTTTATTTTCCCAATAGCCTTTAGATAAAAATTATCGGAAGCATAGCTGTAGCTTGCTACATGATCTTTAAGCGCTTCGTCTACGGCAGGAAAAATATCAAAAGTTGTTAGACCGAGTTTTAAGCACGCTTCGATTTCGGGCAAAAGCATATCCAAAGACCACCGGAAATTATTAGGCAAGGAGGAAACCTCCTCCTTGATTTTTACCCCGTCTTTAATAAACAATGGATAAATCAAGTGTTGAACGCCCAAATGCGTTTCTTCAACCATTTGGCGGATTGCACTACTTTTACGATTACGTCTTGGGCGAATCAAATTCATATTACATCAGCATGCCTCCACAAACATGGAGAGTTTGACCAGTAATGTATGCCGAAAGGTCTGAAGCCAAAAATACAGTAGCATTGGCTACATCTTCCGGTTTACCACCTCTTTTGAGCGGAATGCTGTTGCGCCAAGAGGCTACAACATCTTGATCAAGTACTTCGGTCATTTCTGTTTCAATAAAACCAGGAGCAATGGCATTGCAACGAATGTTCCTAGATCCCAATTCTGCAGCAACAGATTTTGTAAATCCAATAAGACCTGCTTTAGAGGCTGCATAATTAGACTGCCCTGCATTTCCTTTTACTCCGACTACTGAACTCATATTAATGATTGAACCAGATCGTGCCTTTAACATAGGTTTTTGAACCGCCTTTGTCAAATTAAAAGCAGACTTCAAATTGGTGTTGATTACTTCATCCCATTGCTCTTCTGTCATGCGCATTAAAAGTGTATCTCGTGTAATTCCGGCATTGTTCACCAGAACATCAACTGTGCCAAATGCTTCTACTACAGCATCAACCAACGCTTGAGCATCCTCAAATTTAGAAGCATCAGAGCGGAATCCTTTAGCGATCCCACCATTTGCTGTAAGTTCAGCTTCGAGGTCTCTAGCCTTTTGTTCTGATGATAAATAGGTAAATGCCACAGTAGCACCTTGTTGAACACAAATTTCTGCAATTGATTTTCCAATACCTCTAGAGGCACCAGTAATGAGTACAACTTTGTTGTCTAGTAATCCCATATTTGTTTGAATTGAATTAGAAATCAAAGATAAGATTTTATCTCAATTTTAGCTTATTTATCAAGTATTAAGGCAAGAGCAAAAAGCTTTGGTTGCGCGTAATTCGAAGGTCAGTTCTACTGATCGAAGCCCTAACAAAGGTCGTGTCGCAAAGTGAGCTCGCATAGTGCGGCGTCACTTCAATTCTTCCTTTGTGAACGATTGGAAATACCTCCTCAATTTTTGGCGCACTGCAATAAGGCGCCTTGCGTTTGCGCAAAGCTGTATTCAATTCTTGCAGAAGTCCAGGAGATCCCTCTAAAAGCAACCTTGAGATACGCTTACCCTTACGGGTAAACAACCAATTTTGGACGGTAGTTCTAGGCATTTCAGCCATTGGACAATCCATCCAAATTTCTTGCCTTAAGCTCAAAACTTGATCAGTAGCCCACAACACTTTATAATTGATCTTGACTTGTCGCTGGTCGATACAAAATACTCCCGTGGTATCTAGCCTAATAAGGTGAGCCATCAATTTTGCAAACGGATGATCATTGAAATTAGGATATAAAATAGTCATAGCTGAATCATTCAGCTCTTGATCTTGATATTTGAGCTGCGCTTTAGTGGCACACTCTTCTAATAAATCAAATTGAGAAGAGCGATTGAGATTCTCATGGCCACAAGCGACAAGTAAAAACAAAATAGAAAAAAGCAAAAAGCATTTATTCATCATAAAACGATAGATCCGTATAAATCGTAATGATCAGCGTTATTGATGTAAATACGCGAAAAATCTCCGATTCGAACATAAGCTTCCGACTTTTTTATCAGTACTTCATTGTCTACTTCAGGGGAATCAAATTCAGTACGACCAATGAAGTATTCACCCTCTGCTTTATCAATGAGCACCTTGAATTCTTTGCCGATTTTCAATTGGTTCAATTCATAGGAAATCCCGCTTTGCAAGTCCATGATGGCATCTGCTCGTTCTTTTTTTAGTGCCTCCGATACATCGTCATTGAACTGATAAGCATGGGTATTTTCTTCGTGAGAATAGGTAAAAATGCCAAGACGCTCAAAACGTGTTCTTTGTACAAAGTCATACATCTCTTGAAAATCAGCTTCAGTTTCACCTGGATAACCTGCAATTAAGGTTGTTCTTAGCGCCAAATTTGGCACTTTCGCTCTTATGGCGGCTACTAAATCCTCGGTTTTTTCTCTGGTAATACCACGACGCATGGCCGTTAATATTTTGGTTGATCCATGCTGCAATGGCATATCTAAGTACTTACAAATATTCTCTCGCTCTGCCATTACATCAAGCACATCTATTGGAAACCCGGACGGATAAGCATAATGCAAACGTATCCACTCTAAACCTTCTATATCGGAGAGTCTTTTGAGTAAATCCGGTAGAGCGCGTTTTTTATATAAATCAAGTCCGTAATAGGTTAAATCTTGGGCAATTAAAATCAATTCCTTCACCCCATTTGCAACCAAACCTTTGGCTTGAAAAACGAGATCTTCAATAGGCGTGGATTGGTGTTTGCCTCTCATGAGCGGAATGGCACAAAATGAACAAGGCCTATCACATCCTTCTGCAATTTTGAAGTAAGCATAATGACTAGGCGTGGTTAGAATGCGCTCACCTATGAGTTCATGCTTGTAATCTGCCTTCAGTGTTTTTAACAAACGAGGTAAGTCTCGGGTACCAAAATAAGCGTCAACTTCTGGAATTTCTTTTTCAAGATCATCCTTATATCGTTCTGACAAACAGCCAGTCACATAAACCTTCTCTACCAAACCTTCTTGCTTGGCTTCGGCATAGCGCAAAATGGTATCGATGGATTCTTGTTTGGCATTGTCAATAAATCCACAAGTATTGATAATTACAATTTCAGAGTCGTCTTGCTTGGCTTCATGCTCAACTTCAAATTGATTTGCCCTGAGTTGGGCCATGAGCACTTCTGAATCAAAAGTGTTTTTTGAACAACCTAGCGTGACTACATTCACCTTGTTCTTTTTGAGTGTTTTGGTCTTCATTCGGCTACAAAAATAGGACACTTTGACCAATTGGTATTACTTTTGATTACTGTATGCAAAAAAGTAGCTATGAAATTTATCAATCTTTTCTTTTATTCTCTTTTTTTAGTGGCCTGCGCCAACACCAAGCAAACCTTTTCCAATTCCAATGAAAACATGATTCAAAATTCGATTGCTATTCTAGACGATGCACTTTACCAAAAACCACAAGCGGCCATCGAAATTGATTCTATAGCACTTGTAGGAAACGTTTTAACAATCAATTACCGCTCATGCAATCCAAATACTGAAATTCAACTTATTGGCAGTACGGCAATTGCTAAATCATTTCCTCCAATTAGAAGATGCAAGCTGATTGAAACGAAAGCAACCAATAACAAAGGACAATCCATACTAAACTTCCCGCATCAACTGCAATGTAACATTCAAATTTTAAGTACGAAAAGATCCATCGACGCACCTACTTATTTAGAAATAGAAGGATGGAGTGAAAAAATCTTATACCTATACACCGACTAATGGAAGAACGCATCGATAAAATATTACTTGAGCGCAATTTAGTCAGTACACGAGTACGTGCAGAGGAGCTCATAAAAAAGTATGGGGTGAAGGTCAATGGGAAACTCATTTCTAAGCCAGGAAAAAAAGTACCTACTGATGCACAAATTGAATTATTGGCAGAAGAAATTCCGTGGGTTTCCCGTGCGGCATACAAACTCATTGCTGCCCTTGATCACTGGAATATTATAGTTGAAGAACAAACATATATGGATTTGGGAGCAAGTACAGGAGGTTTTACTGAAGTACTGCTCAGTAGAGGACTCAAGCGGTGTTATTGTGTAGATGTAGGTCAAAAGCAATTGCATGAGAAATTGGAACAGGACAACAGGATCATCAATTTAGAAAAAACCCATGCTCGGGATCTTACAGAAAAATTAATCCCTGAGGAGCTAGATGGTTTGGTCGTCGATGTGTCATTTATTTCGCTAGAAAAGGTATTGCCATTTACCATTCCTTTTCTGAAACCCGGAGCTCGAGTTGTTTTGCTCATCAAACCACAATTTGAGTTAGGTCCTGGGGCACTAAACAAAGCTGGAATTGTCAAAGATTCAAGCCAATATCCAAATCTGCTCGAGCAAACCAAGGCAATGGCAGCGAAAAATCAGCTTGAATGGAAAGGGTTCCTTGATTCACCTATTTTGGGAGGAGATGGCAATAAAGAATTTTTAGGTTATTTTTTAAAGATTTAATTTAAATTTGAGCCACCATGATGGGAATTGAAGAACTTGAACGTGCCTTTTTAGATATCGACTTCCAGGCCAATAGAATTGCAAAACTCAAAAAAATTGACCCTGAGCATTTGCATAAATTCAATGTACGCTCTGAAGAAATTCGCACACAATTACTTCAAATGGGCCTACATGAAGACTTACATCAAAGTTTGGACCATCTTGATCCTATCCAAGAAGACTATCTTCCTTCCTATGGTTTTTGGAAAAAAGTAATCAACGTTTTTTTATTAGGACAACATAAAAAGCGCTACTTGCCAAAAGTTCAAGAATCATATTTTCGAAAAGAGGTCGCAGAACGCAATCGGCTTTACGCCTATGCAAAAGGGCACTTAAGTGTTGATTAATCTAAAGTTACTTCAAGGAGCTTAACCATGGGCCCTTTATTGGTGAGAAGCCTTATCCAATATACACCAGACTCACTTTTTTCTAGGTAAAAGTGAAAGGTATTTGCAGCCTCCATTTCAAATTCAAATGCTACCTTTTTACCGTAAACATCAGTTATTGACGCTGATTCGACGATTAATCCCTCTGCCAATTCTACTTTAAAATCACCATGATTCGGATTAGGATATAAGACTACATCAGAATTAAAGTTTTGTTGCTCTAAAGCGGCATTTGGGTCTGAAATAGAACAAGCACATTTATTTTTAACTTCATTTGTTTGAACTACTGCAGGCGCTTGATAGATGGCTTTGACCCAACAATGTTGCCCCACTTGTGTTAAGGTTGCATTTCGAATGCGTATGGTATGCCAACCACTATAGGTAGGGATAAATTCAAAGAACCCATTTCCATTTTGTGTTGTTGAATCAATCGCAGTGCAATTATTATCGAGAATACTTAGTATGATTGAAGAATTGGCAATACTAGGATACCATTCTAGCTGCACTGTTTGTCCTACTTTGGCATAAATTCTACCCACGACCCTGCACTCTAAACTGTTCGATGGTAACTTACCACCTTGCTGAAGAGAATTTGCATGTTTATCACCAAGATCATCATTCATTTCCCATTCTTGAATCACATTTTTAGCCGGACGCACATAGTTGGTTGCTATTCCTTGAGGAGCCCAAACACAATACCCCCTTCGGCCCAAATTTGCACTTCCATCACAAGGTGGTATTGAAATATCTACCTTGCCACCTCCATAAACCGTAACAACATTGCTATTTGCACCAGAGTAATCAACTAGTACTGTTCCATCATTCCAATTGGTTTGTACACCAACTAAATGCTGCCATTGAGACCAGTGATCCGTGATGCCAATTAAGGCCTTTGCACCTCGTTCTATCACTAGCGCATCTGGGGCTTGCCACCTAACAAAATAGTCGCCATCTTTAAAATGAAGATTTTGATGACACCAAATAAGATTTGCAATATCGCTATCAAGAGGCAGCCCAATGGAATCCGTGGGGGAGTGAACAAAACGATTTGAATTATATCCTAGATTGAAAACATCTTCAAAAAAAAGTTGTGGAGCACCATCAACAGCCAACACAATCGCATGTGCGGCACTGTTGCGCCCATCGTTGGGTTCGATATGAGGGCTCAACTCAGATGAACTGTTCCAACCAGTATAATTCCCTTGTGCAGAAAGTTGCGGACGAAAAGTATCATGGTTATTTACAAATGGAACGGTGCGCTGACGGTTTTGCTGCTGTTGAGATGGGATCAAGCCTAAATCATAATTACCATTGCCACTAACCATTGCAGATAGTGCAAAACGCAAATTAAAATCGAAAGTTCCAGCACGGTTTTGAACGGCATTTGCCCAGCCATCTAATTGAGCGGAGCCTCCAACCCATTCGCCTACAGCAAACATTTGCTCACCCCCACTCGCCCACAAGGAGCCATATTGTAAATTCCACAAAAAATCTTCCGATACATAAGTTGGAAAATGCTTCACCGCATCAAGACGCAATCCATCAAATCCTACTTGTTTTTTGTACCAAATCATCCAGTTGCGCATTCCGTTGCGCATGTAATCTGCCCCTTGAGATGGGTTATAGATGGCATTTGATGAAGTACCAAAGGCATTGCTTTCATAAGAAATATCAGGGCCCCAGTAGGGCGAATTGAGGTCATTGGTGCAACACGAATTGTTATTATTTGGATAAAAATTCTGCCAATTTTTAGAAAATCGCCCTTCTCTTGAGAGGTAGTTGGTTGCATTCTCTGAACTTGCAGGAGTTTTATAGCTAACGTATCTAAAATTCTTATAACGATTGGTCTGGCCATCATCAAGTGCCGCAGGATCTTGCCCTCCAGAACCGTTGGCACTACCGGCATTACTCACATGATTGAGCACCACGTCCTGAATCACATCTATTCCGTTGGCATGCATGACCGCGACGAGGCGCAGTAATTCATCTTTATCTCCCAAACGGGTTTTGGTGCTATTTTTCTGGAATTTATCGCCAAGATCATAGTGGTCAAAAGGTGAATATCCTACGCTATTGGTCCCGGAATTTTTTATTGAAGGCGGAATCCAAATGGCATCTACGCCCATTTGAGATAAGCGGGGTGCTAACTCTGTCAGGTAATTGGCCCATCCATTTGGATAATTAGCATTCCAATAATCCCACCAAAATGCTTGTAAAACCACTTGTCGATTGGTCGGGTTGGTTTGGCTCCATAGCGCTTGACCAACAAGAATGGTAAAAACAAACAATAAAAATTTCTTCATCTCAGCTCCAATTACTTCAAAGCTGCTTGGTACGTGGCATTGGCCTCAATTTCAATATTAACTCCGGCCAATTCACAACTAAGCAATTTTGAACCTAAATTAGTAATCTTTATTTCTTTTTGACTCACATCAATGATGAGAGGCTCATTTTGATATCGTATTTGAAAGGAATATCGCTGCCAGGCGGACGGAATTTGCGGTGTTATCGCCAAACCATCTTCATAGACCCGAACTCCAGCCAAGCCTTCTACGACAGACATCCAAGTTCCCGCCATTGAAGTGATGTGCAGACCTTCGTCAGCCTCGTGGTTATAATCGTCTAGATCAAGGCGGCTAGTGCGCAAATACAATTCAAGCGCTTTATCAAGACGCCCTATTTTGGCTGCAAGAATCACATGCACACAGGGTGACAAAGAAGATTCATGGACTGTTTTTGGTTCGTAAAAATCGAAATTTTCTTTGATTTGTTCCAAAGAAAAATGATCCTCAAATAAATAGATTCCTTGAAGCACATCGGCCTGCTTGATAAATATGGAACGCAAAATTCTGTCCCAGGACCAATGTTGGTTGATTGGTCTTTGTGCACTTGGAATGTCGGATGCTGATAATTGTTCTTTATCCATAAAACCATCTTGCTGCAAAAACACCTCTGTGCCCTCTAAAACAGGAAAATAGACATGATCAACTATGTGATTGAATTGCTCAACTTCACGAGTGGTTAATTTTTCTGGTAAGGAACGTTGAATTTTCGCATTGACTTGCAAACAATAAGATATACACCAGCGGGCAATGTAATTGGTGTACCAATTGTTATTGACATTGTTCTCGTATTCATTTGGACCTGTGACTCCAAGCATTACGTAAGCTTGCTTTGCTTCGGACCAGTTAAAACGCTGCGCCCAAAATCTCGCAATTCCAGCCAAAACTGGCAAACCAAAGGTTTCTAGGTACTCAACATCACCAGTATGGCGAACGTAATTGTATATTCCAAATGCTATGGCTCCATTGCGATGAATTTCCTCAAAGGTGATTTCCCATTCATTGTGGCATTCCTCACCGTTCATGGTTACCATTGGATATAATGCAGCTCCATCCTTGAAACCCAATTTTTCAGCATTTTCGATAGCGCGATCCAAATGATTGTAGCGGTATACCAATAATTGGCGAGCGACCTTAGGATCTGCTGTTTTTAAATAAAAAGGTAAGCAATAAGCCTCTGTATCCCAATAGGTTGCGCCTCCATACTTCTCGCCGGTAAATCCTTTAGGCCCAATATTCAATTTGGCATTTTTACCAGTATAGGTTTGATACAAATGAAATATATTAAAACGAATACCTTGCTGAGAAGCCACATCACCATCTATAACAATGTCTGCACTTTGCCAAATTTCAGCCCAAGCTGCTTCATGCTCTTGACGCAAGATATCAAAGCCAGTTGTATAAGCATCTCGCACTCGCTTGATAGCCTTGGCCGCTAGTTCAAATTCAGAATGGTTGATTGTTGAGGTAATGGCCACATACTTCTTAAGCGTATAAGCAATGCCTTGTTCTAAATAATGTTCAAAATTATTTTCAACATAAAGTTCTCTTTGAAAACTATTTGGATGTATCGTCAGTAGCTCCTTTTCTTTCCAAAAACTAAAACGCATAGCAGTGGCTACGCAGAAATCAGTTTTTTTGGTACGCGTACAAATGATACCTTTTTGAAGATCAACTTTTCTTGAATCTTCCAACCAGAAAAACTCATCATAATTGGCATCGTGATTAGTTACATTACCATCAAGGTAGGTAGTAAATTTTACGTTACCACTAAAGTTTATAGGTGTGACAGTGTATGCAATAGCACCAATTTCTTCTCGGGCCATTGAACAAAACCGTGTACTCTCAATGGCCAATTCTTTTCCATTTGCAAATACTACGCGCACCATACGTTTAAGGATGCCGGTTTTCATGTCGAGTTCGCGATGGAAATGCTTGATTTGTTGATTGTGTAAATCCAGCTGTTCACCATCTATACTAATTTGTATACCAATCCAATTGGTAGAATTTAATACCTTAGCAAAGTATTCTGGATAGCCATTTTTCCACCACCCAACTCGGGTTTTATCTGGATAGTACACCCCCCCGATATAACTTCCTTGTAGAGATGGCCCACTATAATTCTCTTCAAAATTAGCACGCTGACCAAAGGAGCCATTGCCGATGCTAAAAATACTTTCAGCCTGCTTTTGTTTACTTGGATCAAATTTGCTTTCTATAATTTTCCAAGGATCAATGTCAAATAAATTACGCATAAATGTCTAGTCTGAATTCTGTCAAATCGTTAAAATAAATATCTGCAGCGGATGAAATATTTGGATTACCCACCCCCACGGCCATAAATCCTCCTGCCTTGGCAGCAGCTATTCCAGAGGCAGCGTCTTCGAAAACAAAGCACTCACTAGGATCTACCTTTAATGCCTCGGCACCGTTGAGAAATACCTCGGGATGTGGCTTAGGGTGAGTGACTCCATTACCATCAATAACAACAGAAAAGTAGCTTAGAATTTGTAGCTTTTCTAGAATAAAAAGTGCATTCTTACTCGATGAACCCACCCCGAGAAGAATCCCACGGCGTTTGGCTTCATTGAGCAAATCTAAAACGCCAGGCAAAAGATTACTTTGACTAAGATTTTGGATGGACTCTAAGTAAAATTCATTTTTACTTACTAAAAGAGATTCAAAAGTTGCTTGGTCTATCTCTTTTGATCCTAAGGCTAAAATTTTTCGCAGGGAATCTACCCTACTCACTCCTTTGAGTAGTTCATTTTCTTTTTGAGTAAATGCAATTCCTAGTGAATGTGCACAACGTTGCCATGCGATAAAATGATTGTGTTCTGTACTCACCAAGACGCCGTCTAGGTCGAATAAAAAAGCCTTGATTTTAGCCACGGGTAATATTCTTGTCAGTAATAATAAGATTCAACAAGCCTGCTAATACCAATGAGGTTCCGGCCAATAACATTGGAGCAATAGGTGTTTGGCCAAATAGTCTTGACAATACATTGACACCACCTAAGGCTGCAATAATTTGTGGAATGACAATAAACATATTGAACAGACCCATCATTAGCCCCATTTTACGCTCGTCAACAGTACTCGATAACATGGCATAAGGCATCGATAAAATACTTCCCCAAGAAAAACCTATTAGCGCAAAACATAACCAAAGATATTCAGGTCCTGGAATGAATCGCATTAATACAAATCCTATTCCACCGGCAACTAATGAAACCAAATGGACCCACTTACGGTTTACCGAAAACTTAGCAGCATAGAAAGTCAATGCCAAGGCGAAAAGCATGGATGTCAAACCATAAACACCCATATTCGCACCTACTGAATCTGCAGCTGCTTGATAGGTTTGATTCATCATATCATAGTTTGCTTGATCTATTTTATACATGGCCTCTGTTGGCGCTGGCGCGCGATAAACAAAGGATGTCAAAGCAGGTGTCGCCATACTCCACATGGTAAAGAATGAAAACCAACTAAAAAATTGAATCAGACCCAATTTGAGCATCGTTGGCGACATTGTGCTTACTGAGGACCAAAAATCTCTGAAAAAATTGGAGTTGTTTTTTTCAGATTCAAAACGGTCTTCATCTGTCGGAGGATACTCCTTGGTAGTAAATATGGTATAAAGAATACTGAGTAAAAATACAGCTGCGCCAATGGCAAAAGCAACTTTGACATTCATTGGAATTCCTTTGCTATTCGCATCGTCATGGAAGCCCAACTTAGTAACCATCCAGGGTAAGTTTGACGCAACCCACGTGCCAATACCGATAATTAAGGTTTGTAAAACAAAACCATAAGAGCGCTGAGATTCAGGTAGTTTGTCTGCAACCAAGGCGCGAAAAGGTTCCATGCTTATATTAATGGAGGCATCCAAGATCCATAAAAACCCTGCAGCCACCCACAAGGTCGGTGAATAAGGCACAAAAAACAGCGCCAAAGAACTCAAAATCGCACCTATTAAAAAATAAGGTTTGCGTCTGCCAAAGCGCACAGACCAAGTGCGATCAGAAAGAAATCCGATGATAGGTTGGACAATCAGTCCTGTGAGTGGTGCGGCAATCCAAAGCCCGGGAATTTCCTCAGCAGACGCCCCCAGGGTTTGAAAAATTCTGGACATGTAACCACCTTGCAGTGCAAAGCCAAATTGGATGCCCAAAAAGCCAAAGCTCATATTCCAAATTTGCCAAAACGATAGTGTAGGTTTTGATTTCATGGCTCTGGAGTTAATCTTTAACGAAAGTAAACTGCATAGCCCCATGGGCCAAGTGTAATGCTTTGCTTATTTTTAAGCTCTTCTTTTTTACCAGAAAAAAGATTAGTATACGCTCCAGACATATTGTTATCTATGCTGATTTTCTTTGACTTAGCGCTTAAATTCAACATTACCAATACGCGTTGTTCACCGGCTTGACGCACATAAACAAGTTGTTCTTTTTGATCTTTTGTAGTCAGAAAAATGGGGGGCTGCTGACCTTGCCCAACAATCAATGCCGGATGAGACTGGTGCAGCTGCAGTAATTTGGTGTAAAAATCCACCAAATCCATCTTTTCCCAATTGATTGAATCCTTGTCAAAGAATTTCAACCTGCGGTCAAGGGATGTTTCTTGTCCGTTATAAACGAGTGGCATGCCTTCGATGGTTGCTGCCATTACGGCCATTGCAAAACGTGCCTCGCCCATGCGCTCCATTTCTGTACCATTCCAAGAATTTTCGTCGTGGTTGGAGGTAAAGTTCATATGAAAGCCAGCATTGGGTAATTGATTACGGCCGTAAAATTCTATAATGTCAGCTGCTGACTTTTTACCTTGAGATACTTCATTCATGATATGGTGAAATTCCCAACCGTAAGTCATCTCAAAGGCGGAGTGTAATTCCTTCCCTTCAGCTTCGGCTAACATGAATACCGGTTTGATTTGATCCAGCGCAGCACGGGCATCGTTCCAAAAATCCATTGGTACCCATCCCGCAACATCACAACGATAACCATCGATGTCAAATTCCTTGACCCAATAAGACATGCATTCAATCATCTCATTGCGCAAATCTTGATTGTCGTAATTCAAATCGGCTACATCCCACCAATCCGTACCAATCGTTGGTTGAATCTTGCCCAAAGAATCTAAAGTATACCAATCTAACTTGCCTTCCTGCACCCAAATATTATCTGGAGAAGTATGATTAGCAACCCAATCGATGATGACTCTCATACCCAAATGATGAGCAGTTTGTACTAAACGCTCAAAATCTTCATGTGAACCAAATTCAGGATTGATGTCACGATAGTCGCGCACTGCATAATAGCTCCCTAGGCTTCCTTTGCGGTTCAATTCACCTATCGGATGAATAGGCATCAACCAAATGATATCTACTCCCATTTTTTTTAGCCTCGGTAATTGTTCTTCAACTTTGGCAAAAGTTCCCTCATTGGAAAATTGTCTTACATTGATTTCATATATATTGGCATGGTTCACCCAGTCTGGTGTTTTTAATTGAGCAAAAGAAAATGCCGCAACCAAATTGGCGCAAAAAAGTAAAGCGAGCCTATTCATAATTAAACGATTTCTGATTTGAGTATGTATTGTAAATGGTAATTGACTAATCCAATTACAGGCTTTTGAATAATTGATGTGATTTGTATGCTTAAATCATCTGCAGCACGTTGCAATTCTTTTTCAAAAATCTTGGAAAGTGAACCAACGAAATGTACTTCTGTTTCTTTGTAATTGTCGTAACAACATACATGCACCTGCATGAAATGCTTGAAACCTTTATAGACCATTTCTGAGAAGAAAGTATTCTCCTTGTGTTTGGCAATAAAGGGCATAAAAGAGGCGATAAATACGTTGGCATTCGGCTCTCTATATACTCGATCCACGATAAGATCTTTGTCCAACTGGTAGGTAGCAATAAAATCGGCCTCGATATCTTGAGGTAAATGATGATATAAAAATGCCGATAACAATTGCTTTCCAAAATAACTTCCACTTCCTTCGTCGCCAAGGACATAACCCAAGGCGGGTACTTCTTCTAATAAATTCTGACCGTCAAAGTAACAAGAATTACTACCTGTACCGATGATACAAGAAATTCCTGGCTGCCCATTGTAAGTAGCATAGGCACAGGCCAATAAATCGTGCTCCACAAGGATCGTGGCATTAACGAATATTCTTCCGAGGCCCTCTTCGACGATGGCATTCAGTTCAGGACTAGAACAACCAGCACCATAAAAATAAATCCCCTTAATTTCGGGAGCCACTTGCATGATCTCGGCGTTATTCTTAAGTTCTGCTTCAATAATGTCTGCAGAATGAAAATATGGATTGAAGCCCATTGTCGAAAAAAAACTTTGGTTACTTTTGTTATCAACAAGCACCCAATCGCTCTTTGTAGAGCCACTTTCTATAATGAAATACATATGTTAAAAATAGTAAATAATAGCTTTGTGTCAAATTTACACTTTCCAAATATATAGATAATACTTTATTCGTGCAGCACAATCCCATTAAATTCAATTTAGAACTCAATCCAAACGTATCGGTAGACTGCGTCATTTTCGGTTTTGATCTTGAACAACTTACTGTGCTTCTCATTGACAGAGGAGAGATTCCATCTGGATTTGGACCAAGAATGGCTCTGCCCGGCAACCTCATTTACGACAATGAAAATTTAGACATGGCTGCCAACCGAATACTAGATGAATTGACGGGTCTAAACAACATCTATCTTGAGCAAGTTGGCGCCTTCGGCGACCCGGACCGCATACATAAAGAATCGGACCGCGAATGGCTCAAAAGTATTCGTGCTGAACCTGAAGCAAGGGTAATTACTGTTGCCTATTATTCATTGGTACCCATCTCTAAATACAAACCTCAAGCAGCTTCATTTGCCAAAAATGCAGATTGGATTCCTGTGAGTCAAATCAATGAATTGGCCTTCGATCACTTTGAAATATTACAAGCAGCCAAAGATAAACTCAAGCAAAAAATCAAAATTCAACCCATTGGCTTCAATCTTTTGCCTGCGAAGTTTACCCTAAGTCAATTGCATCGCTTGTACGAATCTATTCTCGATAAACCTTTAGACAAAAGGAACTTCAGACGTAAAATTCAAAAATTGAACATTTTAACGAGTCTTCGAGAAAAACAACGAGGCGTTCCACACAAACCCTCTTTACTCTACGAATTCAATGAAGAAAAGTACCAAGAATTGACTCAAACTGGTTTTGACAATTTTGGGTTTTAAGCATCTCTTGTATTTGTGATCATTTTTTCATAATTTTCTTCATTGAAATGTTACACAGTGTAACTTTCACAACCAACAAATTGTTCTACTGTCAGACACAATTTTGAATCGCACCGACTACAATATCTGCGTGGACCATCACAGCGATGCGCTGTATAGGTTTTGCCTTCATTTCTCAAGAGATGTAGACTATGCGCGTGATGTTGTACAAGATTGCTTTGAAAAATTGTGGGTAAACAGGAAGCAAATTCCTTTGGATAAATCCAAATCTTGGCTTTTTACTTGCGCCAACAACCTGATGCTCAATCATGTCAAGCGCGAAAAAGTGAAACAACAACATTTGGAATCGCTCTATTGGAATCAAAAAAGCAATTGTGACACAAATTTTGAAAACCAACAACTCGTACAGTTATTGGTTGAAGGACTACCACCATTGCAAAAAAGCATCCTGTTGCTCAGAGACTTAGAAGGCTATACTTATCAAGAAATCGGGACTTTCTTATCCTTAACCGAGGCCCAAGTGAAAGTATATCTTTTTAGAGCGCGTCTCAAAGTCAAAAAACGCATTAAAGGACAATTTGTATTGGCTTCATGAAACCTACATTAGAAAATTTAGATCAGTGGCTTTTTGATTCTGTTGAAGGAAATCTTAGTGCCGAGCAACAACAATTGCTCGATAACTTTCTTGCATCTCAACCTGAACTCTTACTAGAACAGGAAATGTGGAAAGAAGCTAATTTTAGCTCAGGACCCATCACCTTTGAACCAAAAACAGCACTGTATCGCAAAAAACAATTTGCTTTTAAATATTATCATGCGGCAGCCTTGCTGCTCTTATTATTGGGGATTGTCAATTTCATGACCTACTCTGAACAAGGTCAAAATAAAAGCAATAGCTCAAATGACAAAGCATCCACACTCAAAATAAACAAACCATTACCGAAGCAATTCAAGCAATTCAATCTATATAAAAATCCAAACAAGCGTCTTTCAAATCATATTATAATTGCTTCAATAGAAAAGGGCCTCGCGCCCAATTTAAATGTGGCAAGTAATCCACAAACTATGTCGTCCGCTGGGCTCTATCCAACGCAGTTGAGTCTCGAAGAAGGCAAATGGGCTACTAAAATAAACTATCGCTTTCCAGAATTGATTGGTGGTTATCGGACCGATCATCATACGGAGTTTTTGGCTGGTATAGATGTAGAATTTAAAAGCAATTCTTCAAGGCATTTTTCAAAGTTGCAGCGCATCAATCAATTTGCACAAAAAGAGTTGGGACTATCTAATAATCAATCTTATGACTTGCTCCTGCCAGGTCAAAATAATATCGATGCCAACATCAGTAGTGTTGGGTCGCAATCCCAGACACGATTTCAGAGCATGAGCCTTGGTCGAAGCCATATTTCTGATGAACAAGCGCTCGTGGGCCAACAAGTTAGTCTTGACGGCTATGCCAGAAACCTGCGTTCCGGACTAGGCATGCAAGCCAGTTACATGCAATATGCCAATGGAGCCATCACGGATTACGAAATTGGAATGATCGCCTCTCCAAAAGTGATGCTCAACCGTTATTTGGTCATTGAGCCAGCTGTGCGCCTGCGCATGGGTGCTCGATCCGTAGACGCCCAAAAACTTAGCACGATTGATTTTATTGAATTTCAAAATGCTGATATGAGAACCGTCGATATAGATTCTACGCAAGGTATTGGCCGAAGGTTGCTCTACAGAGATTTAGACATAGGACTTGCCATACAAACGCCCATCCTATTTTTTAGTGCGCAACTCGAAAATGTTTTTGAGCACTTTGACTATGCTATGGGCAATCAAATCGAATATACAAAGAGCCGCGCACCGCAACAATTGACTTTAGCCCTAGGCACACAATATGCATCGAGAAACAATAAATTTCGTTTTTCGCCTTACCTGCTTTACACCAATAACCGACTTGAAAATCAATTGAATGCAGGCATGCAATTCAATACACAGCACTGGCAATTTGGTCTTTCAATGTCTCAAAATCAACAATACCAACTTAGCGCAGGATTTTTTGGCAGGCATGCAGCGATCTTAGTGCAAAGTTGCCAGCAACAACTCTTGACTTTGAACACGCCTAGTTACCTTCATCAATTGACATTACGCTTTTATTCTCAACAAAGTCGTCAGGCCAGACGCTATATCAACCTCTAGTTATGAAAAGTATATTTTTCACATTCATTTGTTTCATGGCCTTTGGTGCTTTCTACGCCCAAGATCCAACATTCACACAATTTTACTCAAATCCTGTTTATTTGAACCCTGCCCTTTCAGGTTCTAGCGGATGTCCAAGAATTGCATTGAATTACCGCAATGAATGGCCACAACTGACAGGCAACTACATCACCTATGCAGCAGCCTACGATAGCTATTTTAAAAATATTTCAGGCGGTGTGGGCCTTGTGGCCACACACGACATGCAAGGTCAAGGAACCATTCAAACCTCAATGATTGGGGCAAGCTACTCCTATTACCTTAAAGTGAATCGTAAATTTAGGCTCATGTTCGGTACCCAAGCTGCTTATTATCAAAAATTCTTGGATTGGAGCAAACTTACATTTGGAGACATGATAGACCCTAGACGTGGATTCATCTACCAAACAGGAGATGTGCCAAGGGGAAATGGCAGTAGAGGCTTTTTTGATGTTTCCGCGGGCATGGTAGGGTTTAGTAAGAATTTTTATTTTGGAATGGCTGCCCATCACCTCAATCGGCCTGATGAGTCATTGATTCTTGGTGTTTCACGCTTACCAGTTAAATTCACCGGCCATATGGGAGCCAATATCAAATTAGGCCAAAGGGGTCGTTATTCAAGTACAACCTCCTTATCTCCAAATGTTATTTATCAATATCAAAATGGTTTTCAGCAGCTTAATGTTGGTGCCTATTTAAAATATGAAAGTTTTACTATTGGTGCTTGGTACCGCAACAAAGATGCATTTATTTTGACACTAGGGCTAACTACCGATAAATACAGAATTGGTTACAGTTACGATTTAACAGTATCACCATTGGGCAATGGCGTAAGCGGCGGTTCTCATGAAGTTTCCTTAGGAATTAACCTCAAATGCAAAAAACCAGTACGAGATTTTCGTAAGTTAAGTTGCCCTTCGTTTTAGCATCTGTCTCTAATTGAAGATAAAGCCATCAATCTAAGAACAAAATGACAAGATTATTGATCTTCATTTTTCTATTCGGCCATTCGTATATTTTTGGACAACAAGATTGGAGAGGGAATTCGACCCCTACCTACCCCGAGCTCATTGCACATCTCCAAAAATTAGATCGGCAAAACAAAGAAATAAGTCTTTTTAATATGGGTGCTTCGGATTATGGCCAACCCATTTATTTATGTGTTATCAATGGGGATATGGATTCAACTCAAACATTTTTAAAGGCCCAAAATAGCACTACAATTCTCATCAATAATGCCATTCACCCAGGAGAGCCAGATGGAATTAATGCGTGCTTAATTTGGATTGAAAATTGGATAAAAGACGGTAAACCAACCCAAAATAAACATGGAAGACCACTACCCTTGATTGCCATTATTCCTGCCTACAATGTTGGTGGTATGTACAACCGTTCCTCAACGAGCAGAGCAAATCAAAACGGGCCAGAAGAATATGGTTTTCGTGGTTCTGCAAAGAACCTAGACTTGAATCGCGATTTTACAAAAATGGATGCAGAAAACACTAAGACTTTTGTAAAGATTTATCAAGCACTTGATCCCGATATTTTTATCGATAATCATGTTTCAAATGGCGCCGACTACCCTTATACCCTAACCTATATTAGTTCGAACAAAGCAAGACTTTCGCCATCCATCAAAGAGTTGACCTACTTAAGCTGTATACCATATTTAAAGGAATATAGTTTAGGAGGATATGAACTCTTTCCCTACGTTGAATTAAAGGGTAAGACCCCTGAGGAGGGTATTGTTGCGTTTAATGACCTACCACGTTATGCAATGGGCTATGCTAGTCTATTTAATAGTCTTTGCTTCACTGTTGAGACGCATATGTTAAAAGCGTTTGCTGAGCGAGTTGGGGCCACCCTGCAATTCATAGAAAGTACTGTTGCTTATGCAATGGAAAACGCAACTGCTATTGAAAACGCACGCAAAGAAGCCAAACTATGGGCCAAAGATCAAACCTTCTTTAAATTCAATTTGAAGCTTGATGATCAATCCATGGATAGCATTTATTTTAAGGGTTATACCCCCATATATCCAATTCATCCTATTACAGGACTTGCCCAATTAGAATATGATCGAACCCAACCCTACGAGAAATATATTCCGTATTACAATCGATATTACCCCGCTGATTCTGTTGAAATTCCTCCATATTACATTGTTGCAGGACAAGAAAAACGCATCATTGAATTTTTGAAATTAAATGGTATTGCATTTCAAGTTATTGATTCCTTCTATCGCCAAAAAGTGACTTGTACTTACGTAAAGGATTTCAAAGCACCTCCTCGACCCTATGAAGGACATTTCAAATTGAGTCAAATTGAAGTTGAGTACGCAGTAAAAGAAATCGAACTAAAACCAGGAGATATCCTGATCCCTACTGCTCAGGATGGGGCTTTATTTTTACATGCAGTCCTGCAACCTTTGGCCGAAGACAGCTACCTGAGTTGGAATTATTTCGATAGCTATTTACAACAAAAGGAGTATTTTTCAAATTATGTTTTCAAGGAAAATATTGCTGAAATTTTAGAAAACAATCCACTATTGAATGTGCAATATGAAGAGCGCAAAAAGCTCGACATTCAATTTGCTCAAAGTGAATGGGAACAGTTATTTTTCATTTACAAGCATAGCCCTTATTTTGAACAAACTTTCATGCGTTTACCCGTATATCAAGTCTTCAATTGATTTTGATCATTTTCAATACTCCATTGGATTGCTCAAAATTTAAAAGATAAACACCTTCTTTAAATTCCTCTGTATTGATATGCATTTCACTGCCATGCATTAGGTATTTGCCCAAAATTTGGCCCGCACTATTGAATAAAAATACATTTCCAAAGTAAGGCTTGGAACAAGTTATGGATAGTTGTCCTTGTACAGGATTTGGATAGCTTAAAAAAGTAAGTTTTGGATCATACAATGACAAATCCGTTTGATTGCAGGAAGTGGAAAAATAGGCTTGATTCAACCAACGATTTTCTGCCGGGATTGGTAAAATAATTGCTGGCTGATCGCCAATATGCAGCCAAACGCCTAAATTCACAAAAGAAGGCTTCTCCGTATAAGCAAAGGAAGTATCTGAAACAAAACTTGTATTTGAGGGAACAATATTTCCTTTGTTATTATTGGCAAAAAGAAAGTGACCTGTACCTGAAATGGTCCAATTGACAAAATTGTAAGGAAAATTAGTGTTGGTCACATGATTACCGATAAAAAGTTGGTTTGGTGAGCTTTGATCACTAAAAAAGATGCCATAGAGCGTAGCCCTATTTCTATAGAATAAATTATCTGGGCCATTGGCACCGTGCGAATTGTCTATGACAATATTTCCAACGCTATTTTGTTCTATTAAATTTGAATACGGGTAATTACCATGCAAAACTATTTCACCAGCAGCATTTGCAGTCAATAGACTTTCTTCCCAATACGCATCGGTTGAAAAATTAAAAGCGCAGACATTTCCATTGGCTCCAGACTGAAACAATACCGAATGCCTAAGGTGCTTAAAAATATTATCTTCAATTAAGTTATCACCACTCGTCTGTTGCAACACTACACCATAAGCCCTACCTCCACCACCATAAGTAAATCCTTCATTATAAAAGCATTTTCTGACTGTAACATGCGCGCAACTCGTGAGCTCAAGATGTGCAAAATTGCATTTGTTTGAATAAATGGATTCAACCTGTGCTTCTACAAGGCCAAAGAAGCGAATGTTACTTGTTTGAATCGGAGCTGTATCGTCTTGCCTCTCTATGGAAAAACATCTCAAACCAATTTCTGTTAAGGGATTCATTTTTCGCACCCATGTTTCACCACTATAGCTGCGTCTAAGCGGCTTTTCAAGCCAAAGGGTATCGCCAGAAATGTGATCAATTTGAATCATTTGCCCCGTTGAACCAAGCGCCCAAGTTGATGTAACCAAAGCAGAATCAGCATTTTGAAGGTATAGCCAATTGCCAACATCAAAATTTTGCTGTGTACAAACTACAAAATTCTGATTTTTCACTAATGGTGCATTTACAGAATAATACTGCTGCTCTATTGTGCCGCTGGCAGAAAAAGCATGTCCGGCACCATTTAAATCCACTATAAAATGTGTTAGATCTGGTCCGGCGCCAGCAAGCACCTGATGAGATTTCAAAACAATTGGCTGCTCAATTTTAAACGTACCGGCGTTGAATTGAATACGTACATGATCATATTGATTGAGAACACTTTGTAAGATTGCTGAACAATCCGCCTGTCCTGTAGCATCAATATTGTAGTCAGCCATGTTGATATCCACAAACAATGAATCAAATTGGTGTTGGCAACCCGAATTTTGCCAAGCCGAAAATCGTTCATTGGGCCATGAAGTCTGCCCGTAAGTGTACAAGCTGAAGAAAATGCAAAAGAATAAATAGATAAAATGCATTTTTAAAAGTATAAAAAAAGCCCCGAACTCGGGGCTTTTCATTTCATCTTAAGGATACTTCTAATTCTTAACGATGCGCAGTGCTTCTGATGCTTCTGCAACTTTTAAGAAATAAATTCCTCTAGCTACGTTTTCTATATTGATAGAGGTCGCCGTACCGGTTAACTGACCAGTTGCAACAATTTTTCCTTGAGCATCTTGAATAGTATAAATGCTATGAAGTGCTTCGGAAGCCATCAAGGTGAAGACCGCATCTGTTGGGTTAGGCTGCACTGCAATACTTACAAATCCATTTTCATCTAGACCAACTGTAAGTGTAAGGTTAAGTGTGATTGTAGAATCACAACCAGCCGCGTTAGTAAGTGTTTGGGTATAGGTACCAGATTGTGTGTAAGTAATTTCATTCAATACGTAGTTATCATAAGAGGTGATATTCAGTGTTGAAGAAGTAGGCTGCGCAGCAGTTACTACAATTTGTTCTGATACAGTTGTACAACCACTTGCATTGGTAACATTACAACTGTAAGTACCCGGAGCTGCCACACTTAAAGATTGTGAGGTGGCACCTGTTGGCGTCCAGTTATAAGTATTGCCAGACTGAGCTGTCAATGTAAGAGACTCTCCTGGGCAAAGACCAGTGTTGCCGTCCAAAATAAGTCCAAAAGAAGGTGCTTCATTTACAGTAATCACAAGCTCTGCTATATTTGGACAACCATTTACAGAATACCCCGTTACTACATAAGTTCCGGACGTTGTAACTGTTTGAGTGGTAGCAGTACTATTATTGGCCCACATATAGCTATTGGCACCTCCTGCAGTAAGGGTTACCGAACCACCTTCACAGAATGTAGTTGGTCCAGAGGCTGTGATAGTAGTTGTCGGTACCGGCAATACAGTAATATTGATCGGCGCAGAAGTTCCTACACATCCTTGGCTGGTAGTTACCGTAACTGTTATTGGTCCACTCACACCTACATTGACCCCTTGTGTTGTTGCATTGTTTGACCAAAGGTAAGACGCACCAGGTGTAGCAACCAAAGTGGCAAAGGCACCATCACAAATAATCGTAGGAGATGCTGCTGTAATTACAGGAGTAAAATTCGCCTGGGTTGTTACAGTGATCTCGTTAGACACTGCTGTACATCCTTGGGCATTTGTAACAGTTACGTAATAAAGTCCAGAACTTGTTGCGGTAATACTTGGTGTGGTAGCACCGGTATTCCAAGCAAAGGTTGAACCATTTGTATTTGAATTCAATACCACACTCTGACCTTGACAGAATGTCACAGGACCGGCCGCAGCAATAGAAATACTTGGTGCTGCAACACTTGTAATGGCGATTGGTGTTGAAGTTGCTGAACAACCGTTGGCATCAATAATACTCACCGTATAGTTACCCGCAGTGGATACATTGATCGAAGGTGTTGTTGCACCATTGCTCCAAAGGTAGGCAGCAGCACTTGTTGAAGTCAAGGTTGCAGAAGCACCTTGACAAATCGCCGTGTTATTTGCGGTAACTACAGGTGCGGCAGCAGAAAGAACGTTTACTGTGATCGGCGCCGAGTTAGAAACACAACCAAGACCATTGGTTACAGCAACAGAATAGGTTCCTGATTGTGTGACGGCAATAGTTTGAGATGAACTAGCATTAGACCAAGCGAAGGCAGTACCATTAGCAGCAGTTAACACTACAGAACCTCCATCACAGAAAGTTGTTGGTCCCGAAGCCGTTATTGCAGTAGTTGGGGCCGCTTGTACCGAAAGGTTTTTGTTTACAGTTGTCGAACAGCCATTGGTAGTTACGGTATAAGATACAACCACTGTACCACTACTCACACCTGTAACATCTCCAGCCGCATCAATGGTTGCCACCGCAGTATTTGAAGAAGACCATACCCCACTTGGTGTTAAATTCGTCATGGTAGTTGTTGCGCCTTCACAAACTGTGTTGGAACCTGATATTGCATCTACAACTGGCATTGGTGTCACAGTGACAACTGCTGGTGCCGAGGTAGTAGAACAACCATTTGAACCTGTAATCGTGAGCTCATGTGAGCCACTGCTGCTAACTAAAACAGACGAAGCCGTTGATCCATTAGTCCATGCATAGGTTCCCGCGCCGTTAGCAGAAAGAAGCACAGATCCACCTGCACAGAAATCTAACGGGCCACTAGCTGTAATTGTTGCACTTGGAGCAGGCATCACGGTTACGGTAATCGGTGCAGTCGTAGCAGAACAACCATTCGCATCGGTAACAGTTGCTGTATAGGTACCCGCAGTAGTAATTGAATTTGTAGCTGTAGGAACGTTATTATTCCAAACATATGAAACCCCTCCGTTTGCCGTAAGGTCTACTGATCCACCATCACAGAAAGTGGTTGGGCCACTCAAGGCAACGGTAGCAACTGGAGGCTGATTAACAGTAAGACTCATCATTGCTGAAGGTGCAGATACACAACCAGCAGCACTGGTAATAGTTACACTATATGACCCACCAGCAGTTAAAGTGATATCTTGAGTTGTGGCACCATTATTCCAAAGGTAGGCCGCAGCAGCTGGGGCACTCAAAGTAGTAGATGATCCCTGACAAACAGAGTTACCGTTTGAAGAGCTAATTGAAGCCACCGGAAGGGCTTGTACATCAATATTGGAACTTGAAACCGTAGTACAACCATTTGGAGCAGTAGTAGTATAGGTAATTGTCGCAGTACCTGGGCTGAGACCTACAATTGAACCAGAAGCTGTATTCATAGAAACATTGCCCTGAACCGTCATTCCCCAAACGCCATTCGGCACCGGATTCGATACCATGGCATTGCTACCTACGCACAAAGCCGTAGGGGCAACAATTGGCGCATTTGCAGGAGACTGATTCACGTTGATTGTTACCATATCTGTACCCACACAACCATTGGTACCTGTGGCACTCACCGTATAGGTAGTGGTAGTAGCAGGTGTAGCAACAGGATTCAAAATATTGGCATTAGATAAGGATGCACTCGGCGTCCAAGTTGGAGTAATGGAAGGGCAACCGGCAGCCGTACCATTCCAGGTTCCATTCCAATAAGGCACCCAGTTGGTTACAAGGTTGTTGCCTGCTCCATCTTGAATAGTATAGTAAGGCTCACTCGCCCAAGAACCTGGTGAGAACGTCACTTGTATGGCATCGCCATTAGAGGCTGTGAATGTAAATGGCACAGGACCAGATCCCCAACCTACAATTCCTATGTTAGAAAGTACAGGTACACCAGCCACATAAACTGTTGCGGTACAACCATTCCAACCATCGCCATAAGAATCATATAGTAAAATGGTATGAGTACATGAAGTGTTGAAATTCACGGATGAATTCATCGTATTAGATTGACCACTACATATGGTTACATCCGCACCAGCATCCACAATTGGTGAAGGTAAAACCGTTACCGTGCGCGTTGCTGTACTCGGTGGGCACCAAGTAGTTGGATTAAGTATGGTGTAGGTCATTGTAGCAGTTCCTGCACTTACACCCATCACCTCACCTGTACTAGGGTTGATTGTTGCAATCGCCGGGTTACTTGAACTCCAAGTACCACCAGCAGAAGCTGTTGAGAAATTAACACTAGCGCCCGCACAAACCGTTTGAGTTCCTGCAAGCGGAGCAATAGCTGCTGTACTTTGCACAGTTATAGTATTATTCACGGCACCAGTCGAAACACATCCAGAGGCATTTAAGTAGTCGAGCACCACCGTTTGGTTACCCCCTGCGAGGTACTGAACCGTTGCGGTATTAGAGGTTGTTGTCCCACCTGAAATGATGTTATAATCTACACCAGCAGTACCTGGGAAGGTCCAGTAATAGGTTTGCATGCCAGACTGGGTTGTATAGGTGTAATCGGTATAGGTACATGCTTGGTTTGATGGCACTGCTGTGAAGCTCGGAGCAAATGGAACAGCAGCAATGATTTGCACATCGTAATCTTCAGTCTCACCGTAGTAATACGTGGCACATGGGTCAATAGAGGCACCCGGTGTGTAGTATACCCCTCGCACCCTCATACGGTGTATACCAAGAGGAGGAGTACATGCCAAATTGATATTAAATGAAACCGTTTGGAATGAAGAAGTGGTGTAAGCCGGAGAATAACCTACGTTTTCTGAGGCCTCAAATACGTTGTTATCATTGTAGTCAATCCATACCGAGAATGCCTGATAAGCATAAGAACCGCATGTTACTTGAACTTGATAGCTTGACGCTGCGGCCATAATTGCAGGTGGCAGGTTATTGTAATAAGTATATGATGGCCCACCTGCAGCTGTGCCCGAGTTGTTATTTAATGACGTACCCGTAATTGCAACGTTTGAAATCAAATCACCGTATTGCGTACCGTAATAATATTGCGGATCACAATAAGGATTGTACAATACCTGAACCGGGGTTGAAATGGCACTACTTGCAGAGTTCGTACATGTTACAATGCATTGATACCATGTCATGGCAGTAGGTGTAATGGTAAGGTTATATGCATTTGCACCTGTAATATCAGTCCATGGACCTGCAGCACTTGATGCACTTTGCCATTGGTAAGTTATCCCAGTACCTGAAGTATTGTTTTGTAAGGAGAGTGTGACAGATTGGCCTGCAAAAACCGAACTTGCCGAAGCCAACGTATTTCCTGGGGTTGGTGTTCCTGCACAAGGTGGAGGAAGGGTAACTGTAAAGCAGTAGTCTTCGGTTTCTCCCCAATAGTACTGATTGTGTGCATAGTTGGTGGCGGTTGGTCCAGATTCGGCATTGACGATACGCATTCTGGTTGTACCCAAGGTTGCATTGGCAGGCACTAAGAAAGAACCCGTTACCGTCTGATTTCCGTTTGCTGCAGCAGGCTGATTGTAAACAAATTCACCAGCATCCAAGAAATCTCCATCTTGGTTGAAGTCTACAAAAATTTGGAAGATATTGTTGTAATACCAGCCACAGGTTGTTTGGGTTAAACTGAAGTTTACTACATCACCTTGATTCACAGATGGGCCAGTAACTGATCCTGTATAATTTCCATATTGCTCAACTAGCGAACCTGGTCCAGGTGCAAGCGTTGAACAATTGGAGGTATTGGTCATCGTGCCAACAGTTACACTGCTAATTTCTTCATCACCAGTGTAGTAAGAATAGATGGCCGGATAAGTTCCGCAATCACATTGCCCACCTGTAGCCGTATAACTTACAGCGGATGAATAACTGGAAATTACACTATTGATACAAGTGGTAACTAATCTGTAATAAACGGACCCCAAAGAGGTAACTGACGTTGAATAAGATGTAGAAGTTGCCCCTGCAATGTTTGTCCAAGGCCCAGTAGCAGATGGCGCACTTTGCCATTGGTAGATCAAACCAAGTCCAGTAGAAATTCCTGTTGCACCTAAGTTAAAGCTTGCGTTAGGACAACCACTTGTAGAAGAAATGGTGGCCGTTGCACTATTTGGGGTACCTAAACACTGATTCGTTTGGGCAATGTCAATACAATAATCCTCGGTTTCTCCATATCCATAACTAGTGGTTGAACCAATATTCGTAGTTTCTTCAGCACAAATTACGCGCATGCGTGTCAAGCCTACAGTAGCAGTCAACGGCACAGTGATATTAGCTGTAAAAACAGTTCCAGCAACTGCAAAAGTTGAATATGGAGAGGCATACACCATTTCACCAGCATCCGCAAAGCTTCCATTCTGATTGTAATCAATGTAGACCGTGATTCCGCCACCGTAAGCCCAACCATCACATTGCCCAGCGGTAACAGAGAGTGGGTAAGTTACTCCTTGCATTACATTTGCAGCGGGAACAGAACCAGTGTAATTACTATATTGTCTGTTTAGTGAACCTGCTCCAGGTGCAGTACTGGCACAAGTAGATGTATTGTTGATCCCACCAAATGTTACATTAAAGATTTCATCATCGTAGATTGAGGTTGCTCCAGAAGAACCATAATTCAAACATGTACAACCGTTCACAACATTACCATTGTAACTCACGGTATTGGTATTATTACTCGATGCAGAGTTAGCACAAGTTGTTACCAATCTATAGTAGGTCAAACCACTTACAGAACTTACGGTTGTGGATGCAGTAGTTGCACCTGAAATATTTGTCCACGGACCTGAAGACGTAGGCCCACTCTGCCATTGATATGAAATTCCTGTGCCTGTCGTCAAACCTGAGGCACCTAAAGTCAGAGATGCACCAACGCAGCCTGATCCTGCACTAATAGTTGCAGCGCCAGCATTTGGCACACCAGAGCAAACTGTACTTGGAGTTATATCTAATTGAATCTGTGCTCGACTAGTAGTACTAGTATAATTGGCACTTGGTGGTGAAGCCGGATTTGGATTCGTGCCATCGCTGTAGTAAAGTATTGCTCTTGGGCCAGCTGCTGCAGTGGCTGTAAAGTTACGCCATGCAGCTGTACAACTCCAGCTCGCAGAATTTTCATCTATACCCACAACTAAATTTCCTCCAGTGTAATTGAATGGAGTTGTTAAATTAACGGTCACCCAGCCTCCAGCAGTAGGTGAAATGTTTCCCGAAAATACCTGAGTCATAGATGCGGTTGGCACCCAACCTGCAGCACCTGTGAAATTAGATAAAGCAGTATTACCAAGATAGACAGTCCAGTTATTCCAGTTAGCTGTTGTAGTACCCCCTGAGGCCCAAAAAAACCTGATCTGAGAAATAGTTCCTGCAAAACCTCCAGCTGCCGAAATTTCTGCGGAGGTATAAATTTGTTGTGAATAATTATATCCATAACAAGTATAAATTGGAAAATAAGTATTTGTTGTCGTACCAGACCCTACTTGCACAGTTGTCTGCGCTAGGATTTGAGTTTGCATCATCACTGTAATTATCAATGCTGAAAGAAAACTAAAGCGTATAAGATTTGCCTTGCATTTAGCTAAATAAAATAATAGTGTTTTCATAGTTTAGGTTGGTTACAATTTTTAAACGAACGTACAAGTCGTTCTCTACTAGGTGACTAAATGTATTTACAAACTTTTGGATTCCATTGAAGGTTGAACAAATAAGTTGTTTGAATGAATAAAAACGCGTTTTTCTCGAATATTAAATATTTGTTATCGAATATTTAAAATATTTTATGCTCGAATAAATTATTATTTTCGTCTTAAGTATGAAACGAATTGGTTTGCTGTCAGATACTCATGGATTTATTGATCCCAAAATCAAAAAATACTTCGCAGAAGTCGATGAAATTTGGCATGCTGGAGATATTGGTGATATGGCCACCCTTGAGGCACTTGAGCAGTTCAAACCACTTCGCATTGTTTATGGAAACATAGATAATCACCTACTTAGAGCAAGTTGCAAAGAAATATTGCGTTTTAAAGTTGAAGAGGTCGAAGTACTTATGATGCACATCGGCGGGCGCCCGGGGAAATACGCCAAACCTGCTCTTGAAGAAATAAAATTAAATGGTGCACCCCAACTTTTTATTTGCGGACATTCGCACATCGCCTTGGCCCAATATGATAAGAGGTTTAAAATGCTATGGTTAAACCCAGGAGCTTGCGGATATAAAGGCTTTCATCAGATAAAAACAATTTTTAGATTCCAAATCAATGGTTCGCAAGTTGAAAATCTTGAATGCATTGAGCTTGGGGCTAGGGTAAGTAAATCAACGGATTGAGATACACAAAAAATGAATTTGAGGTAATTATACGGTATTCAACCCTTAGAACTCAAGCTAAATTTGCTTTCTAATCACTTATATGAAAGCACTCATTACCACCTTCCATTTCTTCATCTTATCCCAACTATATTCTCAAGTCTGTACCATTGATTATAGCCAAACTCAAGTAGGAATTTATCCTGACTCTTTACCCAATGCTCAAGTTGGCCAATATTATGATCAGGACCTGACCTTTAAAATGCCTATTGATACACTGGGTTATCCATTTTTAAATTTTCAAATCATATCTCTTAGTTTGCCACCTGGGTTGGATTGGATTTGTAGCAATAACTTTAATAATTGCAATTATAATCCACAATTATCACCCTATGGATGCATACAGATCAGCGGAACTCCATTAGTCGCGGGGAGCTTTACAATAGATGTCTTGGTGTATGCAGATTTAAGTGTTGTGAATGACTACCCTATTCAATTTCAAATACCTCTTGATATTCTTCCTTTTCAAATTAATAATTCCGGGTTGCATTTTTCCTATTCACAAAACTCAGCATGTGCACCGGCAATACTAAACTTCACAAATTATCATTTAGGTTTGGTACATTACATTTGGGATTTTGGAAATGGCAATTTTTCCAATGAAGAGCAACCTTCAGCCCAATATTATGAAACTCCGGGAAACTTTGTTCTTTCCTATACCGCATATGACAACCTTGATTCTCTTGAATTCCATTCTTTAACAGAAGTCTCCATAATGAGTATGGGAAATTTTGGTGGAGGTTTCCCGTCTTTTGAATTGGCCGATGCTTATTTTAAAATCTATGAGAATGGTACCTTGTTTTATCAATCTAGTGTTTTAATGGATCAAAACCCACCTGTTCAATGGTCTACGCAATTGAATTTATCACCATTAAATGACTATGTGATCGAAATATGGGAGGCAGACCAAAGTATTGGTGAAGCCATTTTCGGGCCTGATGATTTTATAGGTAGTCAAACACTAAATTTTTCTAATTGCTATTCTTGCAGCCTTGGAAATGCCATTATCAATTACAATGTTGTCAATACAATAGTTGCACCAACGCCTACTTATTATTCTACCGACACAATATTTATTTTTCCTCCTCCTGCTGCAGTAATTGTATATCTAGACACCCTAACTCAAGAACTTATTGCTGCCACTCAAAGTCAGACATATCAATGGTATTTTAACAATCTAGTTATTAATGGAGCCACTGAACCCCTCTTGCAAATAGATGCAACTGGCTATTATTATTTAAATGTAACTGATAGCAATCTTTGCTCTTCAAGTTCTGAGATTATTTTTATTCAATCAACGCTGGATGAACCCTCGATAATAAAAGGTCTGACTCAGATAAATCCAAATCCGACCAATGGCGATTTTGACCTTATTACAGATTCCTTTTGGCTCGACGCCAAGATGATCTTAACCACAATGGATGGAAGATTAATTTTGAATGGTACCATTTCAGAATTGAAAACGAGCTTTCATTTGAACAGTTTAGATGCTGGGGTATTTTTTCTTCGCTTAGAAAAAGGTACGCAATTACAAACGTTAAGAATTATAAAAATTTCTTAACCTAAGCGACCCCATATTTAATGTATTTTCGCAACGTGAAAAACATAAGCCCTTTAAGTAGGCAGCAATGGCTTATTGTTGCAATACTCGCCCTTACTCAATTTACTGTTGTTTTAGACTTTATGGTCATGTCGCCATTGGGCGACTTACTTATGAAAGACATGGGTGTTCAGACCTCACAGTTTGGTGTGGTGGTTTCTAGTTATGCACTTGCCGCTGGTATCTCAGGTTTTTTAACTGCTGGATTTGCAGATCGTTTCGATCGAAAAAAATTACTCTTATTCTTTTATTCTGGATTTATCATTGGTACCTTATTTTGTGGTTTGGCCCATTCTTATGAGCAATTAGTTTTGGCAAGGATATTTACAGGAATTTTCGGTGGAGTTATGTCTTCTATTTCTATGGCGATAGTTGCTGATTTGTTCAGTTTAGCTCAACGCGGGCGCGTGATGGGCATGATGCAAATGGGCTTTGGCTTGAGTCAAATACTTGGTATTCCAATTGCACTTTTTATTGCCGCAAGGTCTGATTGGCAAATGCCATTCTTTATGATTGTGGCTTTGTCAATTATAATGCTCTTCGCTATCATTTTTAGCTTGCCTTCTATAAGCAATCATCTCAATGAAAAAGTGAATCATTCTGCTTTAAAACACTTATTTAAAACGGTACAAAACAGGAATTACAGAATTGGATTTTTAGCCACGGCATTTATGTCTTTGGGCGGATATTTGATGATGCCTTGGGGCAGTGCCTTTGCTATAAACAACGTAGGGATTAGTCAGGCAGAACTGCCTTTGTTATTCATGCTTGTTGGTATCTCTACTTTTATGATCATGCCGCTTATTGGCATGCTTGCAGATAAAATCAATAAATTTCAATTGTTTATGGGTGCTTCATTGATCATGACAATTGCGGTGCTCATTTACGTCAGACTTGAACAATCAGGTTTTTTATTATTAACAATTGTCAATATGCTCATGATGAGTGGAATTATGGCACGGATGGTACCTTCGCAAGCGCTCACAAGTGCCGTACCGGAGCTTCATGACCGAGGTGCATTTATGAGTATCAATTCATCGCTGCAACAAATTGCAGGAGGAGTTGCAGCTATAATTGGCGGTAAAATCGTTTGGCAAATCAATCCCAATAGCCCTTTGATGAATTTTGAATTATTGGGCTGGGTTGTTGTTGCTGTGATCTTAGTCAACATACTTTTGACTAAACGAGTCTATAATTATGTGAGTAAAAAATAAAAGGGGCGGTAATGAACCGCCTCTTCTCCTGTTTTTTTTCAAACTAAAAATAAACTATTCATTGACTTCTATATCTGCAAGCTTTGCCAATTTTTTAAATTGGATTTTAGCTTGAATGCGATCGACTACGTAATACATCATAGGTACAACGATGATAGTTAAGAACATTGAACTTGTCAAGCCCCCGATAAGCACCCAGGCCAAGCCATTTTTCCATTCAGCACCAGATCCTGTTGCCGTGGCAATTGGAACCATTCCTATAACCATGGCTATGGTTGTCATTAAAATTGGCCGCATTCGTTCGCGCACAGATTCAAGAAGTGCACTGTAGGTGCTCATTCCTTTTTGCTTCAAATGATTGGTAAAATCTACAATTAATATGGCATTCTTAGCTACCAAGCCCAGGAGCATGAGCATTCCAAGCATGGTAAAAATCCCCATGTTAGAGGAACTTAAGGCCAAGGCTAAGATAGCTCCAACTAAGGAAACCAAAATTGAAAACAATACGACAAATGGATAGACAAAGTTGTCATAGAGCGCAACCATAATCAAGTATACTAATATGACTCCAATCCCCATAGCCGTACCTAGTGCACCGAAAGATTCTTTTTGTCGTTTGATTTCTCCCCCCCATGTCAGTCTGACATTTGGATCTAAAGGATGTTTTTTGAGGTATTTCTCAATATCGGCAGCAACGGTTCCAGGAGCAGCTCCAAGCACATAGCAACGCAAGGTTGTGTTGCCAATACGATTCTTGCGTTCAAGGGTGCCTGCAGCATTATCAACATTAATGTCAGCAAACTCACTCAACAACACTTGCTTGCCCTCATTGTTAGAAAAGGTCATGTTTTCGATATCTTCAACATCCTTCCGATTTGCTGCATCGAGCATTACTCGGATATCGTATTGAGAACCGTCAATATCCAATTGACTATCTTTATTACCTGAGAGCGCACCTTGTAATTGCATGCCGACAGCAGCAACATTAACGCCTAATTGTCCCATTTTTTGACGATCCAAAGCAATTTTTACCTCAGGCGTCACATCTTCGGTGCTCAGGTATGGATCTTTAGCTCCGTTCATTGCCTTGATTGCATTTTTCAAGCGGCGGGCCTCTTTATTCATGAGCTCTTTATCATTGCTCGAAATAAAAATTTCAATGGGTGCTTGCTCTGAATCGATGAGCCCCATGTTGAGTGCTTTTACTTCAACTCCAGGAAATTCATTTTCAATTTTCGTACGGATGGCATTCATATATTGCACGGTTGGCACCTCTTTTTGCTTGCCCTTGTGCAACATGACCGTTATTTCCGATCTATTCTCTGCCCCAAACGCTGCAGCACCCAAACCTGCGCTTGGCCCGCCAACGTTTGAGAAAACGATGTCGACCATGTCTTTTTGAGCCAATAAAAGTTGTTCAATCTTTAAGGTGGTCAGGTTGTTTTCAGCAAAAGTTGCGCTCTTTTCATACTTGAGCTTGATCATGAACTTACCCTGATCTCCTTGAGAAACAAATTCTTGCCCAACAATACCCAAGCCCATAGTAGCAAATGAGGCAATAAAAATAAAAATGACAATAAGGCCCATCGAAATTTTATGTCTGAGTGCCCAGCCTACTATTTTTACATACGATTCTGTAAAAATGGTAATGCGTCTTTCAAACCACAATAGAACTGCTTGAATAGGTTTTTTTGGATTCAACTTTACTTCTTTGGCAAAACGAGAGGCCAACCATGGAGTAAGTGTAAAACAAACAAACAAAGACATTAAGGTAGAAATAACTACCACAATGGAGAATTGATGTAAAATATCGGATATCGTACCTTCAATAAAGACCACCGGAGAGAATACCACTACATCAACAAGAGTAATGGCTAGTGCAGTGAATCCTATTTCATTTCTTCCGTCTAAGGCTGCTTGTCGTCGCTTTTTACCCATTTGTAAATGGCGATAAATATTTTCGAGTACAACTATTGAATCGTCAACCAAAATCCCAATGACCAATGACATCGCCAAAAGCGTCATGAGATTCAAAGTATAGCCCAATAAATACATGGCAACAAATGTGGATATCAATGAAGCTGGAATGGATACCAATACAATAAAAGCGTTGCGTATGGTATGTAAGAACAACAACATCACTAGTGCAACCAAAAATACAGCAAGTTCAAGGTCATGAATCACTGCGTCTACCGATTCAATCGTGGGAATGGATGTATCGGTGGCAATGGTAAAGGTGAGGCCTTCTTTGCTGTATTTCTCTTCAAGTTCTTTGAATTTATCTTTAGTTAAGTTGGCTACATCCACAGCATTGGCATCGCTTTGTTTTTTGATTCGCAAACCAATACCATTAACTCCATTGAGTCGAGAAATCGTAATCTGGTCCTCACTGGCGTCCACCACTTCAGCCACATCCTGCAACCTGATAGTACTCGTTCCTTTTGCAAAAAGCACAAGGTTTTGCAAGTCATTGATATCGGAATACTTACCAGTAAGCCTAACGGTGATTTGTTCTTGATCACTTTTTAATTTTCCTGTCGGAAAATCAAGGTTAGAGAGTGCAATTGCTTGGTTGACTTGCGCCATAGAAAGGCCCAATTTTCGTAATTTTTCCTTATCAACATTGACTCTAAAAGCGCGGCGTTCTCCACCAATAACCTGTACTTCAGCCACCCCTTTGACCTGCTTGATCGCTGGCAACAAATGATCATCCATCAGCCGCATGAGTTCTGCATCTGAAAGATTTTTGGCTACCGCGCTGAGTTGGAGAACCGGCGTTGCATTAGGCTCGATTTTCGCTACCATCGGATTTTGTGCATCTTCAGGTAATTTATTGAGATTGTTATTTATTTTGCGCTGTGCATCTTGAAGTGCATCGTCAATGTTGGCGGATGCCTTAAATTCTAAGAGTACAAATGAAGCATTATCAAAAGAAAACGAAGTGACTTCATCTACGTTTTCCATTCCACTGAGCACATCTTCAAGTGGCTTTGAGACTTGACTTTCTACCGTAGAGGGAGAAGCACCCGGATATGCCGTGGTAATGGTAAGTAGCGGTGCTGAAAAGTCTGGCATGAGCTCATAGGAGAGCTCCTTGTAACTGATCAATCCTCCACCAACTAAAATTGTAAATATGACAATGATAAACGAAGGTCGCTTGATCGCCAATTCTGTGAGTGTCATAGGGCTTATTTATTTCGTTTGATATTCATTTTGTCTTCGAGATTCACCTGACCCTTCACAACAATTTCATCGTTTTTAGAAAGTCCTGAAACCACCTCAATGTAATTGCCATCAGAAGTTCCGGGGCTGAAAGCTGTCAAATAGGCCTTGCCATTGCGAACTACATAGATTTGAGGTTTTTTAGTCGAACCAATAAGTGCCTTGCGCGGAACAGACAAAGCACTCAACTTTTGGCTGTTATCGAGAATTACCGTTCCGTACATTCCGGAGAAAATTGGTGCTGAGGTATTGTTTTTGACGAGCACCTGCACTTTAAAGTTATGTAAAGCATCCGCTTGAACAGAAATACTATAGATAGTTCCACTTACACGCTGCCCTTGAGCATCGATATCAACAGCAACATCTTGACCTTTTTTCAATTTGAAAACATCTCGCTCCGGTACCGATATGTTGAGCTTGAGTTGAGAAATATCAGTGAGCTCTACAATGGGTGTGCCGGGCATAACCATCGACCCTAAATCTGAAATTTTCTTTGTTACAACCCCTGAAAATGGAGCCAATACTTGGGTAGAGCGCAGTTGTTTTTGAAGCTGCTTGAGTTGCACCTCAGCTGTCTTGAGTGCCAATTCAATTTTCTCAGCATCGACAGAAGATACAGCTTGCTCTTTGCGCAAGTTTGTAAAACGCGCATTGTCATTTTTCAATTGCGCAATATTGAGCTTTGCTGTCTCGATTTGAAGGAGTATAAGCTCATCATCTAACTTGGCTAATACTTGACCTTTGGCAACGCGATCACCTTCTTTTACATATAAATCAACAAGCTTACCGGATCCTTCGGCAGCCACATTATTTTGGTGCATGGCTTCAAAAGTTCCCAAATAAGAAAAGGCGCTTTCAAAAGTATGAATTTGAGGATTTGCCGTTTGCACCAAAACTTTTGCATTCATATCGTGGATATAAATTTTCTTTTTGGCGGCGGAGGCATTGGAGAAAAGTTTGCCAATTGTTAGAACTAAGAGGACCAACACAGCAAGGGAAATAAGGATGATTCTTTTCATTTTTGTTTATTTAATTGTTCCGTTTGATTTTAAATAGTCTAATTCAGCCTGTCTGAGGGCTACATAGGCAGCTACTACGCCTGTTTGAGCTTGCTCAAGGGCAGATTGCGCCTGTAATAGATCATTAGTTCCTATTAAGCCTTCAGTGAATTTAAGGCTTGCATTCTGATGTACTGCCGTTGCGAGCTCAAGTTGTTCTTTGGCTAATTGGAGTGCATCTGCCTTTATTTCAATGAGGCGCTTATTTTGATTGATTTGTTGCTGCAATTGTTGACTAACCAGGGTAGTTTGTAATTCAATTTGTTCTTGTTTGAGTGCATTGACAGCTGCTCTGTAATGCTTATCCAAACCGTCAAACAAATTCCAATCAACGCGTAGCCCTACAAATGCGCCATCAATACCTGTCTTGAAATTAGTTTCGGGGTTCAAATTATAGTTATACTGATAAATCCCATAAAGATTGACATTCGGTAGGTAACCCATACGAATGCCTTTGGCTTCTTCTTGGGCCATTTTCTTTTGTTGTTCTAATAATTGAAGAGCAAAAAGGTTTGCGGCATTTTGGTCCACTAATAAGGTTTGTTGCACCATTTGATCTTCCTTCAAGGTAAGTTGAACACCCGCATCAAGTCCGATAAGTATTTTAAATAACTCTTCAAGTTGTTGCTGGGTGGCAAGTAAACTTATTTGCGTATTCTTCAAATTGAGGCGATTGATTGCGAGCTTATCTGCTTCGGTTTGCACGAGCATCCCTTCCCCAACCAATAAGTTCATGTTTTTAAGCATTTGATCGGTGTAGCCTAAATTGCTTTCAATGAATTGAAGTTGAGCATTGATGCCTTGCAATATAAAAAAGGTATTGGCCACCTGATATTTGACCTCTTGAATGGTCATATCTTTTTGTATCTCAACAATTTCATTATTGATTTGAAGGGCAGCCAAGCCATAATTAACTTGTGAATTAAAAAGAATTTGGTTCAACTGGACTGTATTGCCTAGCACATATGGCACACCAAATTTAACTTCAGCAAAGGTACCTGGGGCACCACCAAAAAACTGTGCCGGGACTACCTGCCCAGGAATAACGGCATTGTATTTATAGTCTGCAACAAAGTTCAAAGAAGGCAGGCGACTTGATAAATAAGCCGAGCGTTGGCGCTCATTAATGGCCACATCAAGTTGTGCACTTCTTATTTGAGCATTGGCGGAATCAGCCATACGCAGACAAGTGGCAAGGTCATATTGTTGGGCCCATGATCTGGGTACAATTAATAGGACAAATAAACCAAGGGAGAGCTTGTGTTTCATTTTCATTTTTGTTAACTGTTTGGGAATAAATATTCTATGATCATCTCTTTTACAAAAGCTTGGTGAGCAAGCAAATCTTGTTGCAATGTAGCTTCGTCTATCCCATGAAATTGTTGGGTTAGTTTTTTGGACATAAACGGGTAATGCACGTTTGACATCAATAAAATGGTAATATTTCTAATACTGATTTGGCGCATTTCTCCCTTGGACTGAGCTAAGACCAATTGCTCAAAAATTCCTGTTTTTGCAATAGGTTCAAAAAAATGACTCGGCATAGGTTGATCACCTTTAGACTGATGGATGGCCTGCAAAATAAACATGGGCAATTCTGGATGCTCCATGAAGAATTCAAATTCTTTTTCAATCAATAAACTTGTCTTTTCCTTGAGTGAAAGATTTGAACTAAAGACGGCTATCATCGATTGTAGAAAATCAGACATAGCACCTTCAAAGATGAGCTCAAATAGTTTCTCTTTGGATCTGAAGTAGTAGTTGAGTAGTGACACATTGCTGCCCACCTCTTTGGCAATATCACGGACTGAACAGCCATCAAAACCTTTGGTCATAAAGACTTTTTTAGCAGCTGCTTTGATTTTTTCTTCAGTGGAGAGGTCTCTTTTCATTTTATAATTCGTAAAACGCGCTGCAAAATTAAACACTCTTTTTAAACAAATGTTTAATAATTCTAAAAAAATTAAACAAGTGTTCAATTTTTTGGACAAATCGGTGCCTTTTCGTTACTTTGAAAGATGAAGATTGCGCTCTTTTTTAGCTTACTGTTCCCCGGTGTGTTTCTAGCCCAAAATACCGAATGGTTTTCTCAAGCCAAACTTGGAATTTTTATTCATTGGGGAATGTACGCCGTAGATGGCACTTCGGAGAGCTGGGCCTTTCACAATAAAACGGTTCCCTATGATGAGTATATGGCACAAATGACAAGCTTTGATGCCTCCAATTACGATCCCAAACTTTGGGCAGGTATCATCAAAGAAAGCGGAGCCAAATATTGTGTAATCACCACCAAACACCACGATGGATTGGCATTATATAATACGAAAATCAAAACGGCAGCCCCGCTCAAAAACAAAAATTGGCAAAGCAATAAACCTCTGAGTGTCACTTTTCAAACGCCTGCTAGAAGAGATCTCATTGCTCCCTTATTTGAGGAGTTAGAAAAAGTTGGCATCAAAAAAGGAGCCTACTACTCCTTATTGGACTGGAGTTCTGATGATTACCCTGGATTTCTCAAAGATTCAAGCCGTTATCTTATTGATAATGATACCATCAGATGGCAGCACTTTTTAGAATTCATGCACGGCCAAATTACTGAGCTTGCCACTAATTACAACCCAGATTTGTATTGGTTTGATGGAGATTGGGAACACACAGAAGAGCAGTGGCAATCTATTGTAATAGACTCTATTATTCATGCCAATAACCCTAATGCCATTCTCAACGGCAGATTGAAATCTTTTGGCGACTATGATACGCCAGAGCAAAATATGCCAATTGTTCATCCCGAGCGCAAGTTATGGGAACTGTGTCTTACTACCAACGACAATTGGGGTTACCGACCTACTGATAACCATTACAAGAGTCATTTTGAATTGCTCAGTATATTTAGTGAATGCTTAGGTATGGGTGGGAATCTCCTACTTGATATCGGCCCTAAAGCTGATGGCACTATACCTGAAGAACAATTGGCTATTTTAAACGAATTCGGACGTTGGACCAGCAAACATGCAGAAGCCATCTATCAAACAACTGCTGGCCTCCCGCCAGGGCATTACCACGGCAACTCCACCCTTTCTAAAGATTCCTCAACTCTTTTTTTATTTGTTGCTAGTCCAAAAGGAAAACTAGAGCCAGGAGGTAAATTGACCTTACCCATCTATCTAAAAGGCATTTCGAGCCAACCCAAGCAGATTGATTTAATTGGTTCCAACGAACCTATTCAATTTACAGAAGTAGGAAAGATATCTTGGAGTACCGTACCCGGAACTTTGTTTATTGAAATTCCAATCAACGAAATGGACCCTCAGATCAGCGTTATTAAAGTTCAATTTGATCAACCTATTCAACTTTACAGAGGAAGAGGTGGGTTTCATTAATAAGATTATGAAAGTTTTTATCTTTTTCTTTTTGGCATTCAATTCCTTTGCACAATATGAGGTGTACTATCCACAGCTTCAACGTACATTCGAATTTTACCTTCAAGATGCAGGCGCCCAACATCATTTATTTGAGCTTCATTTTTATAGGCCCAACACTTATCTTTTTCCCCAGAGTGAAAGTTGGGGAGAAGATGGATTTGGCGTGCGTTGTCATAATAGAACAATAGAACTCTATGCCACAAGTGATCAAGGATTCCAAAACGCACTCTATGATTTGCTTCAGCGTAAATTTGGATTTGAATATTACCAAGCTGATGTAGTCCACTACCCGACGAGTATTCCAAAAAAATTCCAATCAGATTGCTACGATTCCAAACCTGCGTTTGCTTATAGAGAAATTTTTTACGGTGAAACTCGGCGCTCAGGATTTGCAAATTGGCACAAACTCACAAGTGGCGAATCTACCTATACTTTTGAAAATCATCCTGGGTGGGGCTTATGGGTCCATACCCTACATCGACTTTTACCACCCTCAGAATATTTTGAATCCCATCCAGAATATTATGCCCTAAGAAACGGCATACGGCTTGCAGATCAAGTATGCTTGTCTAAACCTGAAGTTTTGGAAATCGTATGCAACAATTTGGCCAAAGAAATTTCCAAAAATCCTAAAGCAAAGTATTGGTCAGTGAGTCAAATGGACAATTATAATTATTGTCAGTGCATGCAATGCACGCACACAGATTCTATTGAACACAGCCATGCAGGTACGATGCTTCGGTTTGTCAACGAGGTAGCAAAGAGATTTCCAAATCAAGTCATTTCAACCTTGGCCTACCAGTATACAAGGACAGCACCGATACTCACTAAGGCTGAGCCGAATGTAAATATCATGCTCTGCACCATTGAAGAAGACAGAGCCAAAAGCTTAAGAGGCACTAGTTTTGAAAAGGATTTGAAAGCGTGGTCCGCTCTAACGCAGCAGATTTTAATTTGGGATTATGTAATCAATTTTTCGCATCTGGTGATGCCTTTTCCCAACTGGCCAACCTTACAAGAAAACTTATTGCTCTTTAAAGAATATGGCGTTCAAATGTTATTTGAACAGGGCTATAACTCACCTTCCTCCGAAATGCAGCCCCTCAGAGCATTTTTATTGTCCAAATGGTCCTGGGACCCCACCATTGATGCCAATTTACTCATTAGAAATTTTCTTGACGCATATTACGGTCCAGCAGCAGGGATAGTCCGAGAAATTCTAGAAGCACAAGTGCAAGGTTTGCAGCTAAGTGGCAAGTCATTGACCCTCTATGAACCCCCAATTACTCATTTGGGTGGATACCTCAACCCTTCAGATTTAAATTGGGCCTTGCTCATGTATGAAAAAGCCAAAGGTTTAGAAGGCATGTCTTCGGAGCAAATAAGGCGCATAGAAATGTGTGAGCAATCAATTCGCTATGCCCTACTTGAAATTTGCAAATCTCCACTTTCCGGCAAGGCCTGGTATTTCAACGACAATCAAGAACATTATCAAAAGATGCTCAAGGATTTTGTTTGGTGCGCTACCCAATACGGACCAAAATTACTCCACGAAACAAAATTGAGCCCCCAAGAGTATTACTTAGCCACCCTCCAATTTTGGAAAACAGCAAGTACAAACCATCTTGCTAAAAATCAAAAGATCAGATATATCAATCTTCCAGCGCCTAGCTACAACGACGGACTACAGCTCAACGATACAACCTCTTGGACTCAAAATTCGTCTTTGATAGATGGCTTGCATTCAACTGAGGTATATCAAAAGGGATGGCAAGCTTGGCAAGGCGAGGATGCCAAGTTTGAAATTACACTAGATACAGCATACCTTATCGATTCTATAAAAATCACCTACTTGGCCAACAATCAATCTTGGATCATGGGCCCCTCCATTTTAGAAGCTAAAGGACTTACCTCCCTTTCAAACCACTTTGAAACTTCTGTATCGAATGTACAGGTAAATCAACCTCAGGCAAATGGCACCTACCCCTTGATCTTAGTAAACTTTGCAAAAGAACCCATTCAAACTTTAAGCCTTACAGTTGGAAACCCTGGCAATTTACCTCAATGGAGAGGAGTTGATGGCAAGGGTTGGTTGTTTATAGACGAAATAGAAATCTACGGTCATGAGTAATAAGAGATTTCTCAGTTTCGCACTTGTAATTTGGGTTTTTGCGCTTAGAGCCCAGCACCATGAGCAACAATACTTTATTCCAACCGATAGCTTGGTAAAACAAAAATTAGCCACCTGGCAAGACTACAAATTCGGACTACTCATGCATTGGGGTGCATACAGCCAATGGGGTGTAGTTGAAAGCTGGAGTATTTGCCCCGAAAACGAAGATTGGTGCAAGCGCCGTGGGCCCTATGCCTCAAATTATTTTACTTATGCCCAGGCCTATGAGGCACTCCAGACAACATTTAACCCCACTCTATTCAATCCCACATTATGGGCAGAGGTAGCAAAAAATGCAGGCATGAAATACATGGTATTCACCACCAAACATCACGATGGTTTTTGCATGTTTGATTCAAAAGAAACTACCTATACGGTGGCTAACCCCCTTTGCCCAAATAGCCAAAGCACACATCCTGACCTGTGCAAAAGCATTTTTGAAGCGTTCCGAAAGGAAGGCCTTTGGACTGGCGCCTACTTTTCCAAACCCGATTGGCACCACCCCGATTACTGGGACCCAAGCTTCCCTCCCTATGACCGCAACCCCAACTATGATTTACTGAAAAAACCAGAAAAATGGGAATCATTTGTACAATTCACACACCATCAAATTTTGGAGCTGATGCAAAACTATGGTCCCATAGACATTCTTTGGCTTGATGGTGGCTGGGTGCAGCCCTATACCGAAACCTCACCAAAATGGGGCTACAAACCAGTGAATCAAGACATCCAAATGGACGAACTTGCAGCCAAAGCGCGCCAATTACAACCTGGGCTCATAGTCGTAGACCGGGCTGTTGAAGGTCCCAATCAAAATTACCTTACCCCAGAGCAAAGCATTCCAACTCAGCCTCTTCCCTATCCCTGGGAAACCTGCATGACTATGGCCAACAGTTGGAGTTATGTACCCAACGACACCTACAAAAGCACCGCTACCTTGCTCAAAAATCTTTGCTTGGTTGTTTCAAGAGGCGGTAACTTTTTATTGAATATTGCCCCCGATCCTCAAGGCCGCTTTGACAGCACTGCCTACCAACGCTTGGCGGAAATTGGCGCCTGGATGCATACTAACGGCCAAGCCATCTATGCATCCAAACCCATTGCCCCTTATGAAATCCAACGAGGTGAGGCTGGCCTGTGGGTTTTCACTCAAGTTGAAAAAAGTGTCTATGCCATTTGGATACCACAAAATCCAGCCCCTTCAATGCAAACCTTGGAATTTAATCTTTTTCAGAAAAGTAAGGTAAAAGCCTTAAATAAAGAGAATCGAATAACGATTAAAGGGCAAACGGTCCACGTCTATCTAAATGAAAATCCTGGTTTGTTACCTCAAGTATTTAAATTGAATTAGCAACAAGGCCGCATTCTTTGTAACTTTGTTCAAACGTTCTTTGGGGTCGACATTGGATTTGACAGCGATAGCGGTAGTCAGGTGTCAGCATGCAGAGGCTTGTAGTGCTCCTCTTAAATCTCGTGCTACGAACAATAAATGACAACACGTCATACGCACTTGCTGCTTAATTAACGGAATGTTAATTGGCTTAATCTAGCTGAAGTACAGTAGGCCAGACAAGTACTTCTGATGAGTCGCCACCCTTTCGGCTCATCGTTTAGAAGTTCATCTCATAGGGTTAGTGTTGCCGATGGTTTTACCGCAACATGAAATTAAAAAACCTAAGTATTCGAGTTGGGTGTTCTTGTCCGGCCGCATATCGAAAATTAATCACGAACTAAGCATGTAGAAAGCTTGAAAACTCGTCGTTTGGACGAGGGTTCGAACCCCTCCGACTCCACAATAAAAAAGGCAACCTATGGGTTGCCTTTTTTATTCAATTCATCAAATCGTGATTATTCAAATAGCTCTGTTGCGCATTCAGTGGCCAGCACCCCGCATCCTTTTTCATCAGAATCAGCTTCAATAAAATTGTCATATTTATTGACCACTTTCTCATAGTAGCAATCAATGTAAGCCTGTTTTTTATCACCAAGGATATCAAGTTCACTGTCAATTTTTTTCATCTCAGCATTGAATCTGTCTTGGTCTTCTTGGTTCCAAGCACCTTTTTTACTTGATTCTCCACAAGAAAAAAGTAACATGGCCGTCGCCACAGTTAGTAATAATTTATTCATGGTTTATAGTTTTACAAATCGAAAACTACAAAAATTATATGAGATAAAGTTTTTTTTAAATATTACATGGCTACGTACTTCAAAAACTCCTTTTTGGTAGCTTCATCTTCGAACTTGCCACAATAATTGGCTGTCACCGTACTGCTATTGACATCCTTCACCCCTCTTGAGGACACACACAAATGGGTGGCATCTATCACCACAGCCACATCTTGGGTTTCTAGTACATCCTGAAGGGCCTTGGTAATTTGCATGGTCAGGCGCTCTTGCACCTGTGGTCTTTTGGCAAAATGCTGCACAATCCGATTAATTTTAGACAAGCCTATTACTTTTCCACTTGATATATAGGCCACATGCGCTTTGCCAATAATGGGCACAAAATGATGCTCACAATTCGAATAGAACAGAATGTTCTTTTCGACAAGCATCTGATTGTACTTGTATTTGTTTTCAAAGAGCTTGATATCTGGAAAGTTTTGTGGATTCAATCCAGAAAAAATTTCCTTCACATACATCTTAGCCACTCTATGAGGCGTACCACTGAGGCTATCGTCATTTCGATCTAAACCAAGAATATCCATGATTTGGCCAAAGTGCTCAGCAATTTGCTGTATTTTTTGTTCGTCGGTAAGATCAAAAGCATCTGCACGAAGCGGAGTATCTACAGATGTGCTAATGTGCTCATCGCCTAATTCATCAATGGTGATTTCCAAGTGAGTTGGAGAAGCATGGAATCCGTTTTGTTTCATCTTTTTCTTTTTTAGTTAAACAAGAAACAGAAATTAATGTTCAGAACCGAGCGTATTTTGACCTTTTCGCCAATCCAAAGCAACTATTAAGGAGAATTTCCCGTTCTTTGTAAGAAATCAAAAATTTAATATTGTGAAAAAATCTTTATTGTTTATCGGCTTTGCTCTATGTTTAAACTCTTTTGCCCAATCAGTCAAAGGAGAAAATATTACCTACACCTACACCAAACTTCCGACTAATCCTATTCAACCCAAACCTACCAATTACATTTCAAGTGTAACGGCGGCTTATGAGGCTGAAAATCAAAAATTATTAGCTCAATTCGAAGCAGATAAGGCACAAGCCGAAGCAGATTATCAAAGAGCACTAGCTGACTACCCTAACAAGGTTAAAGCGGCAGATGAAAAATACGAACGTGAAATGGAAGCTTGGAATTCCAAATCTACCGCTTCAAAAATTATTGAAAAACAGGTACTCAATGAAAACAACCACCCCGTTAAAGACGTTGTGCCCCAGCCTTATCGCCGCACGGTTGCTGCCCCAGTAATGAAAACATCCTATGACTACAACGCGCTTGCATCAACATACTTGTTTATTGATGGCTTACAAAAAGGGGCTGCCAATGCACTGAACTACACCGTCACCCTACAAGGTTTTGAATCAACACAGCCTAAAGTAGTTTCAGAAGTTAAAAAAGAGGTGACTAGAGTAAATAATGTAAGTACAACAAAGGATGTAACTTATTACCACATTGAATTTACTTATCGCCACCCGATGAGTTTTCAAGTCACCAATGCCATTAATCAAGAAATTTATGCGGCTGCGCCTGCAGAATTCACAGAATTCAAATTGTTCAAAGGACCTGCCACCAAAACAAGTCCTTCAATGGACATCTCGGCCTCACTCAAGGCGATGGAAGATAAATGCTTGCAAGAAAATTTAAGAACCATCAACCATATGGTGAATGATCGCATAGGATATGAGCGTACAGAGAAAACCTTCGAATTGTCTTATGTAAAATCTAAAAATGAGTCTCATAATGACATTCAAGATGCCTTTAATGCTGCAAACCTTGGCTTTAAAATGCTTGGGACCAACGAGGCGCAAGGCACCATGAAACTCAATGAGGCCATTGAAATTTGGAACAAAGCACTTGAAGAATCAGATATCGAAAATAAAAAAGCACGCATCGATAAAGATATCACTGTAGCCATTTATTTCAACCTATTGGAAGCATATTTTGCCTTGCGCAATACAACTACAGCCGATGAAATTCTCAAAACACTTGGAAGAATGGATCTTTCCAACCGTGATAAAAAACAACGCGAAGCTTATGAGCAAACATTCATTGATTTGAAATTGCGCATGGCTGCAAACGGATTGTAATTTATTATGAATCGAACATGAAGCTACTCTTTCTATTCCTATGCAGTAGTGTTATTGTTCAAGCACAACTTTACAAAGATCCCACACAAGACATAGAAAGGCGCGTAGCAGATTTGCTACAGCGCATGACTCCGGCCGAAAAGGCATGGCAACTATTCATGGTCCCGTCGGATTTCGATACTACCAAATGCCGTTTTACAGACGGCATTTTTGGTTTACAGTTATTTGCAGCAGGACCAGCAGATCCAACCAATCAAATCCTTAGCTATTCAAATACAAATAACAATATTGAATTAATTGTAAAAGCAAATTCAATTCAAAAGCATTTTATTGAGAACACAAGACTAGGAATTCCTATTATCTTCTTTGACGAAGGATTGCACGGCCTTGTACGAGGGCAAGCAACCGCCTTTCCGCAAGCTATTGCGCTTGCAGCGAGCTTCAATCTGTCAATGGTTGAAGAGGTAAGCCTACAAATTGCAAAAGAGGCTCGTCTTTTAGGAGTGCGGCAGATACTTAGCCCTGTATTGAATTTGGCTACTGATGTGCGTTGGGGCCGAACCGAAGAAACCTTTGGAGAAGATCCATACTGGGCAAGTCAGATGAGCCTTGCCTATGTTAGACCTATTGAAAATAGTGGCATCATTTGTACACCAAAACATTTTGTAGTTAATGTAGGCGACGGTGGCCGAGATTCATACCCGATTAGTCTCGGTGACCGGGCGCTTTACATGAGTCATTATCGCCCTTTTCTTACTGCCATTCAGCAAGGAAAGGCAAGATCAGTGATGAGTGCTTACAATTCTTTAAATGGCCGGGCTTGTTCTAGTTCAGAACAATTAATCAAGCAAACACTTAAAAAAGATTGGGGTTTTGAAGGATTCGTGATTTCAGATGCCAACGCTGTAGGCGCAGAAGTGGTTTTGCACCACACCGCACTTAATTACCAAGAATCTGGGAGCCATGCCTTAAGTGCGGGGCTCGATGTTATATTTCAAACAGATTGTGCACATTTTGGGCTTTTTGAACCAGCCTTATTGGATAATTCAAAACAAAATGAAATTGATTCAGCCGTAGCACGTGTGTTGCGCGTGAAATTCCAATTAGGATTATTTGAGCATCCATATTTAGCGATCCCAAACCAAAAGGAGATTGAAAAGCTTTTGTACCAGGGCCATGAGCTCGCTCAAAAATGTGCAGAAGAGTCTGTTGTGTTACTTGAGAATAAGTCTGTGAATGGCTCGAGTCCGATACTTCCTTTGGCTAAAAAATCACGTATCTTATTAATTGGAGATGCCGCAACCGAGGTCAAATTGGGTGGCTACAGCGGCGCAGGTTTTCGGAAGTCAAATATCAAAACAGGCTTGGAAGCCATCTATGGCCCAAAAAATATTCAATATTTAAATCTACCATTCCAACCATGGGCTGATGATCAATATATTTTAGATGCCAACAATAGTTGGTTTGACATCCAAAACGGATTCCGAGCCTCTTACTATGATAATCCAGATTTGGTTGGCAAGCCAATTATTATTCGAAACGAAGAAAAGATAGATCACCATTGGACACTTTATGGTCCAGCAGAATCATTAGAAAATTACTATTACTCAGCAAAGTGGGAAGCAACACTTGTTGGCAAACAGGAAGGAGAAATAGAAATTGGCCTGTCGGGCAATGATGGCTACAGGCTTTATATCAATGATACCTTATTCATCGATCAATGGGAAAAACAAGGTTTTCATGAGCGATTAAAAAGTATTTCAGTCAGTGAAAAACAAATTTATCAACTTCGTCTTGAATTTAAAGAACCTCAGGGCAATGGTCGCATTAAATTGTTTATCAAAGAACAGGCAGAGGAAGATTCACATTCTTATTTACAATTAGAAAAGGTGCTCGATAACGACGTTGCCATTGTGGTGGTAGACTATCCGGAAGGAGAATTTTTGGACCGTTCGTCGTTGGCATTGGCTCCAGCACAAATTAACCTGATCAAAGAGCTCAAAGCATGCGGAATACCCCTTATCGTTGTAGTTGTCGGAGGCAGTGCTGTTTCTATGTCAGATTGGCAAGATGATGCTGATGCAATACTCTACAATTGGTACAGCGGCGAGGCAGGTGGTATTGCCTTAGCTCGTATCTTATGCGGGGAGGTGACCCCATCGGGAAAATTGCCCATTACCCTACCTCAAAATGAAGGCCAATTGCCATTGAATTATTGGCACCAACCCACGGGTCGCGGTGATGATTATACAAATTCAAGCGGCGAACCGCTCTACCCTTTTGGCTATGGCCTGAGTTACACTTCTTTTCAATACGACAATCTATTAGTTAAAAAACAAGCTAATGCCAATCCTTATCAATATCAAGTTACTGACACGATTGAACTTTCTTTTTTGATTCAAAATACAGGTGCATATGATGGCAAGGAAGTATTACAATTTTATGTTAAAAACCTTTACTCCAATGAAACTCTTCCTGTCCAATACCTCATCGATGCCCAAAAGGTCACGATAAAAAAAGGCGAAACCATGGGCTGGATTGCTTATAAAATACCCATTGCTAAATTAGGCATCCCCACAGGGCCAATCTCTATTGCCTACCCCACTGAATTTCGAATTCAAATTGGCAGTTCCTCCAAGGAAATAAAACTTCAAACACCTATCTTACAAATCAAATAACAATGCGTATAAACATACTTTTAATTTTCATCCTGTTTGTAGCCAACTTTAGGGCCCAAGATACCTTACGAGCCCTTTTCATAGGCAATAGTTACACAGCGGTGAATAATTTACCCGAAATGTTGAGCCAATTGAGTACTTCTTTAGGAGATGTTTTGATTTACGACAGCAATACGCCCGGCGGACAAACATTTCAAAATCATGCCGCCAATATGGTTAACTATCAAAAGATGGCAGCACAAAGTTGGGACTATATCGTTTTGCAAGGCCAAAGTCAGGAGCCGAGTTTTCCTACGGCTCAAGTAAACTCACAAACGCTTCCTTATGCCCTATTGCTTGCCGACAGCGCAAAATCCATACAACCTTGTGCCCAGGTGAATTTCTTCATGACTTGGGGCCGTCAAAATGGAGACCCACAATGGGATTCGATCAATACCTTTGATAAAATGAACCTCCGTTTGCGCAATGCCTATTTACGTATTGCCGATTCTGCCAATGCGGCAGTATCTCCGGTTGGTATAGCATGGAAATACCTCAGAGACCACCACCCCAACATCAATTTATACCAACAAGACGGCTCCCATCCTAGCACGGAAGGATCCTATTTAGCGGCTTGTGTTTTTTATTCTTCTTTTTTTCACAAAGTTTCTATGGGGAGCACCTACAACCCTGGAATAGATCCTAACACAGCAGAATTAATACAAAATGTAGCAAGCTCTATTGTACTGGATAGTTTATTTACTTGGCAACTCATACATCCCGATAGTACCTTGCAATTAACAACAACTGTTGAAGGCTCTTTGGGATCGAATTTGATGAATTTTTCGGCAAATGCAAATCAGGAGGCTTTGTTTACATGGTTTTTTCCTGACGGAACTATCCTCTTTGGTGCCAATGTCAGTTATGACTTGAATTTATCGAGCTATCAAGTCATATTAGCGGCTAATGGACCCTGTTCAAATGATACCACAACTATCACTATCACCAATCCAAATGCAGGTATCGCAGAACATTTCAATTTAAATTGGAAATTAACAGGGCCACAGCAAATTGCGGTAGAAGCTACAGATATTTTTATGGTAAGAGGCTTTGATTTGACAGCAAAAGAACATCCAATTACATTTGAAAAAAAGGGCAATCAAACCTTAATCAGCTTTACCAAAAACACTTCAATAATTCAAATTATCTCGGCAAAAGGCCTAACGAACATTCGCGTACCGTATCTCATAGATTAAAATCCATGACTTGGAAGTGAATTAATTTCAAGGATTTAAACGAAGAGGTGCGCCAAAATACTTTTCTTGCTCCACACAAATGGGCAATTTTTGCAAAAAACGCTCGTAGCCGATATATTTTTCCAATTTGATAATCCAATATGATAATTTTTATGCCCTTTTTTGTTTCAACCACAAGCCATTGATTCGCGTATGTTGGCAAAGAAGATAGTACCACTTGGCTATATAACTGCTTACTCAAAACTGGCCATCTTTCTGGGTATTTTCGCTTGTGCTTTAATTGATGTTTAATAATCAGCCAACGTCCATTGTAAAAATGTTTGGCTTGTTGATCCATTTCATATACAATTGCATTGCCCACCTCACATAAATTGCTAAACATGGGCCCCTGGTATTTGAAGCGCTGATCACCCTCAATGGCCTCCTCTTCTGGACTCCCCTCTTGATCATACCAGCGAAATGCATACGAAAAGTAGTCCGTACAAACATGCGGTTGATACTTGACTTGAAAAGCCAAATTTGGCGTAGGTGCTATGTTTAAGACAAACAACTGGCGAAAACTCTCACCGGGTCGTAAAGACCAAAATTGCATGTAGTTTTTATCTACGATTATTGAATCTGAGATGATTAATTCTACATTACTTACATTGGTCCACTTCATGGTTTGCCTCCTTTCATAGACCTGCACTTCAAAGAGGCCCAACCCTAATTGTGGATGGCCAGGAACCAAGATGCTGCTATTCAAGTTGCTTTGATTTTTAATCTCTAATTCCAACAAGGTAAACGAATTTGATAAGCAAGGCAATTGCCGGAGATTCAAACTCAACTCTAACGGCAACAAATCAGCAAAAGCGCGCAGCGATAAACCCAAAAATATGACGAAAACTATTCTGGCCACATGTGATATTTTGGTAAAACATACAAAGAATGATGGAGTTCTTCTTTGGTCAATCGCTGATTAAAGATTTCTATTTCATTATCAGGATAGATAAGCAATGAAATAGAACCTAAAGAATGTGCATTGATGTCCATCCAGATGAGCATATCCTTTTTTCTTAGGTTTATTCGTGTCACTCGTGGAAAATCCCGAAATCCTATGGATTCAGATTTGGGCAAGGGCTCAAATAGCTCCGAGAAATGCCCATAGGCCAAGGTAAAAAGTTTTTCAATTTCCTTTGGAGTAAATAGCACTGTATCAATGCGCTGCATTGCCATGAGATATTTAAGTCCTTGAATTGTTTCTTTATTTAGGTTCGGAAGATCTCTTCTTTGATCAATCGAAATAGAATCCAATTGAGGCAGCCCATTATGGTAATATTTTTCAAAAACCTTCTTCCCTACAGAGTCATAGGCACGACACCAACCATGACGCAGACCCGAGCGGTAATTGTAGTCAAGTAGCAGCAAACCCAACGTATCCAAGACTTGATAAGATCCTTGCAAACTATCTAATACGGTGTGTAAAGTGCGGGTTTTGATTCCATTGGTGGCATAAAACTCCTTAAAACATTCCTTATTTTTGTACAACACACTGCTTTTTAAGTTGCCGTTGGGGTAATACAATTCTTCTTTTTGCATGAAATATCCGTCAGCCCGAGTTTCAGAAACAAAGAGCTGTTCTAATTTCATTTGAGGGTACCAACGCTTTATTTCTTTGTAGCTATCAGATCCTTTTTCGACAAACACTTCAAGTCGTTGCCACGAACCGTTGGGATAAAATTCGACCAATGAGGTGTCTTGCCCTTTACGGTAGTCTCTTCTCCAATGCAATTGCCCGTCTTTATACCACCATGTTTCCACTCCTTTGCTACGATCCAAGAGTTGGATATCCACTTGGTGAATAAGCTGGCCATTTTCAGCCCACTCTTTGAGGTAACCATTTGCTCCCAAATCTAAAACTTGTTCTAAGGTGAGTTGGCCATTTTCGGCCCATTCCTTTTTGTTGGGTTCAAAAGGATGGGCCGTTTCAAGATCATAGAGGTACCAAAAGGCCTGTTTTCCATTTGAATGCCACCCCTTCCACTCGCCTATCGGGACATCATTTTGGTAGTAGCGCTCTGATTGTAATTGACCGTTTGGAAAAAAACTTTTAAAGACACCGTTCAAACTGCCATCCTTGTAGGTTCCTTTGGATTTTATTTTCCCATTTTCATAATAAGAAGTCACTGGGCCATGCAATGAACGATGCTCGTATTGTCCATCTTTGATGAATTGATGGAATCTTAGCTCAGAGAGCACACCCGCTTCATTGTAGAGTCTTTCAGCGCCAATCGGCACCATCAAATAGGTATAACCATCCTCGTCAACAGTATGGGGCGGATGCATGCTGCGATCAGATGCTGAGAGCTCGTCAAATCGAATCCAGGCATAAGAGCGTTCAAATCGCTTTTCTCCCCTCAGACCAAACTCAATAGTCTTTAAACAGCGTCTTTGTGAAGCATCTAGATAAAAGATATTATGCGTCTGCAGCTGTCCATTTTCATAATATACCTTTTGATCAATTAAAAGAGAATCTTCATCCCACATTAAAAATTTACTTCGTACTCGGGGCTTACCCTCAAAAGTATTTAGTGTTTCTTCAATCAAACGCCCCTTTACAAACACGCGGCGTTCATAGAGCTGATCGAGGTGGGTGACTTGACAAACACCCTCTTTTGGGGTTTGAAAATCATCTTCAAAATAGGTGGAAAAAAGGTAGTGCCCCCCTTTTTTATTGGTCGGCTTAAAATCACAATTTTCTTGCGCTAAGCTTTCAAAGCAAAAAAATAAGTAGATAAAAAAAGGTAAAAAATACTTGAAGAACATACCTATGATCTAAGAACGCATAAAGTTCTAAAATCTATCGAGTAAAGCACACTTTTATAAAATAAAATCGCACTAAATTAAATTGACTATTTAATAGCAATTACCTGCAAAGTAGCTGAAGCTCCATTATGATAGTTGCCTTCTTGAACCTCGCGGTAGACTTTCTCGATTTGTAGACTTGTAAAATCCCCGCTGAACGTATCTATTAATTCATCTTTACTGTAGAGCAAATCTGCATGCTGAGGGCCTCCGGTGCCAAAACGCAATTGTTCTTGGTCATATACTTCCATAAGAAGTTTGCCCCCTGGCTTCAACGAGGTGTAAATCTGAGGCCAAATATGCTGCTTTATCGATTTGGGAAAATGTGCAAAAATCGCAACAATCAAGTCCCATTGGCCGGATTCTAATTCCACCTCACCAAGATCGGCACAAACACATGAAATGCCCACGCTGTTTTCTAAGGCAAGTTCTCTGGCCTTTTGCAACCCAGACTCGGAATAATCCATACACGTCACCTCATTTCCAAGTTTTGCCAAATAGACACCATTTCTTCCCTCTCCTTCGGCCAAGCACAGTGCCTTTAAATCCGAACCGATGGGCTGTGCCTTTAAAAAATCATTGGCTTCTTTGCCGTAGGCAAAATCTTTGTGTGCGTATCGCTCGTTCCAAAACTCTTTCATTGGATTAGGATTTGTTTGGTTTGAAGATATTGATCGTTGAATATTAGATGAATTGAATACAATCCCGGTTTTATGCCAAGTGCTTTTGTATCAATGTGTTTGCTTGTCTTTTTCACTTTTTGGTAGTACACTTCATGCACTATCTTACCATTAGGGTCCAAAACAAAGCATTCTACATTCATTTTTTGATCCAAGTCAAAGTCTAAATTCACGATGTCACGAGCAGGATTGGGAAAAAGCTGCACCTTAGTAGCATTCAAGGGGGCCTCTACGCGAATTTGGCCTGTATTTGAAGGCTTTAACCAAACCTCATAAATTACGGCATTAGCCGAAGTTGAATTGGTATTATTATTTGTAAAAGGGTTTAATTGCGTACTTTTTAATCCGCCAATAATATGCCCTATTAAAATTGAATCGCTATTGAAAGTTGCAATATCTATAATGTCATGCGCATAATGGGCAATTTGTTGGTTGTGAATAAATTCAGCACTTGAGCCCAACAGCCCAGGCATTTGTCCCTGCATGACATATTCTTGGTAGCTCCCATCTGGACCTTGAGACAACCTACTTATCGTACTCACAAAGGGGACGTTTTCATCATTGATCAATGTACCATTTTGGTAATAGTACTCACTGAGCCCACCAAGAAATATATGGTGCATTGAACCACTCATCGTATCGTAGGCACTGAATTTACTCGAATGGTAATTACTCAAATATTGGCTAAAACCTACTACAGGCTCATGCCCACTACTTTTGACTTCCACTGGATATAAAAAAGGTAAATCTGCATTGATTTGAAATACACCTGAAGATATCAATGCCCCAATTTCTCCATTAGGATAAATATGCGGCAACAAATTATAATCTCGGCGATGTAAATTTACTTGATCGGTAATGAGTTGGTAATTGAGCACCTCAAGTGACTGACCCACAGGACTTAATTCAAAGATTTTCAGACCATCGACATAACTTTGAACAAAAGTGGGGTTGTTCATTGGATTATACCTTCCGTCAAATCTATGCCCTCCAACCAAGTAATATTGGCCACCAATTTTAGTTAGGTTGCCACCGGTCACAGCAAATCTTTGGTCTGTAATTTGTTCAAAATAAGGCGAAATTGGTTGGTCGTCAATGATTGCATGCATCAAACCATTTAAATCAATACGCGTCAGATTAGGGAACGTAATGTGATCATTGGCCGCATTACTAAATGCATAACCACCTGCTATAATCAACTCATTGCCGTCCTGAAAGAAATTCATATTGGTACTTTGCAATTGCTCTTGCAAGGCTGAAGAAAGTGAGTTGATTGGCGCAGACCAAAATTGATTCGTGGTTAAGTCTAGTAGCTGAAGTGATGTATTGTTCTGACTAGATGCAAATGCATTGAAGGGTTGCCTTGCATGAATTCCATCTTGTCTACCGCCAATCAAAACGACCCTATCATTGAGTTGACCAAATGCAAAAGAATGCAAACCATTGAAACCAATTATGGAATCAGCCTTAAGTTGTATTTCAAAAGGAAATGTTGTGGCTTGAGCAATAGCTTGTAGATGCAAGAAAAAGAAAACTAATATAAAAATTGATCGCATTATTTTTTTTCTTATTGATAAATTTAATAAATTGATTATCAATAATATAAATTATATTATCTAAACCTTAAATTAAAATATTGCATCACTATTTTTAAATCTATGATATCTCAATAGAATTGATAAGGTACACCAGTCACTTGGGTAAGTAAATTTTGCGGCGCATCCAAAACTTTTGCATTGCCTTGCGGTGTTGGAGTTACAATTTTGTGGGTAGTTAAATAACTTTCCATGACTTCATGGAGCGTAAAAGGTGTATTTTGTGCATTTTTTACGCCTTTCATACGGCAAAGCATATCGAGCGGATCACCATCGCGCTCACAAGCTAAAATCGAATAAGTTTTATCTTCCTCAATGGGCTGCTCACCAACCAAAACCTTTTGTACGCGTTTACCTTGCTCTGCATAGGCCATAAATTCAACTTCCATACCCTTGAATTTGATTACCCATCCACCAAAGCGCTTCGATGCATCCTTCGCAAAGACGTTATTGAGTTCTTTTTCTAGCCAAGCCAACACTTGTTTGCCTGTCACTTCTGCAGTCCGAACGGTTGCATCCACAGGTAGCATATCAAAGATAAAGCCCTTGGTGATAGGAATATTTCCCGTATGGTCTGGAGTCGTTCGCGGTGGACAAAATCTAAATCCATTAGACAATACAATATCAATTTGAGGAAATTTCCAATCCAAGGCATTCAAAATCATGGTATCTATTGGATTTTCTACCACAAAATAACGGTACAAAGGAATGGTACTGTATCCTACAACTTTATTGATTTCTTTTGCAAAACTTGCTTCATTGGCCTCTAAAAGAGATTGCATTTGAGCATCTGCTTTCAAATTTTCAGCTTGCACCTCTAGTAACTCATATCGTTCTGCAACTAATTTCCCATTTTCAAAATCAAGTTCTAAGGAACCAACAAAAGACCCAAAAGCTCCAGGCTCAACCACCTTGGTATAAGTGCATTGTATTGGTTGGCGCACACGTTCGTGGGTATCACCGCCAAAAATATAGTCTACGCCCTTGCAAGAGGGATCATTGGCCAAAGCAATCTGCTGGGATAGACCCAAATGAGCCAAAATAATAACCATCGCACACTGTTCTTGATTGCGAAGCACATCCACATAATGAGCTAGGTTTTCTTCAGGCTTGGTGTAGACTATGCCTTTACTGTAATTCGGACTTTGTCTCAATGGCACTAATGGATCTGTATAACCTAAAAAACCAATTTTTACACCTGCATTTTCCCAAATATGATAAGGCTGAAAAATGAGTTCACCACGCTGTCCATTGCCCAAATCATGATACATATTGGTACAAACTTTTGGCGCATGGAGTGCACCCATAAGCTGCTGCATTTTTTGTTTTCCATAAATCACCTCCCAGTTTCCTGGTAAATACAATTGGTAATCCATGGCATTTAAAATAGGAACAAAGGCCTGACCCGTAGTTTCAACACTCAGTTGAGATCCCTGAAACATGTCACCGGTGTCCACTAGAAAGGTATGAGGATTTTTTTTCTTGAGTTGTTTTAAAAAACTCCGCATTTGGGCATAGCCACCTGTTTTGCGAAAAACAGCCTGCTCATTTTCCCAAAAAAGCTCATCATGAGGGTGTATCTGACAGTGCACATCGGTGGTTTGCAAAAGTTGCAAGGTCATTTTTCCATTTTTTTTTGCCACTGAATCACTTTGTAAGTGCTTTGCATCAAATGACTGCCCTGACTCATTATTTTGGGCTAACAAACTTGGTGCTAACAAACTTCCTAAACCTGCTGAGCCTAGTGTTTTGAGAAATTTTCTTCTTTCCTGTTTCATAGTATTTGGTATATCGGTTCAGATTTTCCTTAAGGTATAGATTTAATGACTTGCAGCTCCTGAAAACGCCAATTCTTTGATGATAATATACATTCCCATAATGAGCACAAACCAGCCAAAGCCTTTTTTCAGTGCTCCACCATCAATCTTTTTAGATAATTGATTTCCAACAAAAATACCTACCACAGCCAAAAGGGTAACTACAGTCAATAGAGTCCAATCCATACTGTCAGCTTGGGTAAGCACATCACCTGTAAAACCTATTAATGATTTAGCAGCAATGATTAGAAGACTTGTGCCAACGGCTTGTTTCATAGGTAGTTTACTTAGCATGACTAGTGCCGGTATGATTAAAAACCCTCCACCTGCACCAACCAAACCGGTCAGAACACCAACCACCATACCTTCAAGTAAAATCATTGGGTAATTAAAAATACGTGGTTCTTTAGTTTCTATAGATTCTTGTTTTTTGTCTCGTATCATTGAAATAGAGGCAGCCACCATGAGAATAGCAAAGAGGATCATCATTGCCAAGGCTTTTGTCACGGTAAGGCCAAATACTTCAAATAGGGTATTTGGGATAGCAGGCACCAATACTTTTCTAGTGAAAAAGACAGCCAAAATGGAAGGTATGCCAAAAACAACAGCTGTTTTCAAATCAATTAAACCTTGTTTATACTTTGGAAAAGCACCAAATAGACTGCTGAGTCCAACGATGAAAAGCGAATAAGCTGTTGCCATAACGGGGTCTACACCAAAAAGATAAACCAATACCGGAACCGTCAAAATAGATCCTCCTCCTCCGATAAGACCTAGAGATATCCCTATGAGGGTACTCGCAAAGAAGCCAAAAATAGTAAGTAGGTCAAAAGTCATTGTGTTTGTTGGTTTAGAAGTGATAATTTAAAACGATGTTGGTCAAAAACATATCGACCTTATTGATTTGGTATTTTGGGTTATTGTGCGTTGCACCCACCCCATATTTATATACTAAAAGCAGTTGCCCCTCTAGGCCTTCCATGAGCTTATTGAGTTTAACTCTTAGATCAAAATTGGCTTGAAGGTAGCTTGGCATGCCATATTTATTAGAAGCAAAATCCAATACATCAGGTAGTTGATAATAGCCTAGTGCAATACTCGATTTCTTCAAAATCGAAAGGTTGCTCTGATTTTCAATTTTAAACACCACTGCACGGGTGTTGCTCAGCCCTTCATTGCGTTCTCTCGGCAGAAATGTGAAGAAAGGATCTCTGCCCCATTCCCTAGGAAATAAATAACGTCCCTGGGCCGTGATGCGATTATAGTTAATTGAATATTGCCAATCCTTGATCAATACAGAAGAACGCAAGCCAAAAGTCATTGATTTGGCTCCTGGTGTCACATAAGTCTTGTTTAGGTCTGCATTGCCACCATCTGCTAAAGCCCATTGCCTGATGAGCTGCAATCCATGGATCCATTTTATTTTTGGAAGGGACTTAGTAACTAAGACCTGATGAAATGTACTATTGAGTATTCGAGGCATATGGTAATCCCAGCCTTGGTATTCTATCCAACTATTGGGCTTCCAGGTGATGGAAGCTACCCCCACATAAGGCAAGTGTAGATGATCTTTATAATTTGACGGACTGCCATCTAAATTCACCCCTTGGCTATACAAACCTATAGACTCAGCTCCTTTGAACCATTTGGTGGTACTCCTCGGGGAAAATGCAGTGAGCAAGCCACCTTGAAAACGCCATTTTTTTGCAAAATGCTGATCTATCCACATGCCTTCAACACCGGTGCCCCGCATGCGTCCGTCTTGAATATTGATCAGTGGTGTGTTGATCAGTTGGCGCCCTATAATGATGCGGCCACCGCTCGTATTGTATTTCAAATACAATTCCTCCAATCGATCCATATCTCTATGGTTGTCTGGGTTTTCAATATCGAACAAGCCTAGTTCATATCGACTCAATGTGCCCGTTATCGAATCTGGCTCATGCATAATGGACGAACCGATATTGAAAAAATAAAAGCCACTTACCGCAAATTGAAAATGATGAAAGGAATTGGTTTCAAAACGCAATCCTCCACCTATGGCATTGCCATAATAATCAGATAAGACACCTTGATTAGTGGTTTGACTTAGGAAATATCGAAAATGACCATTGGTCGTTCCTGTTTTAAATGCATATAAAATGGATGTTGAGTCCAACACATCTTGAGGTTTCCCTCTCCACATGATAGGCTGCTCACCAAGTTCATGATGTTGGGCATACAAATTATCCGTAAATAATATAGATACAAAGGCAGCTGTAAAAAATGTAACTTTTAGAAAACTCATCTCTTTCAATCTACTTTTTAGCCTTTTTCATCGCTGTAAATGGTCCGTACTTATGTTGCAATTCAGAAAATTGATCAGCATAGGGGCCAAAAGGATGGTCCATTGGTTTTTTGGTAATATCCGGCCAGTCTTTTGGAGTAGGTTTATGTGGTCGAGCTTGGCTCACCACATAGGCTGCTACATCCCAAGCATCTTCATCTGAAAGTTCGGGCGTATCATAATTCACCCCAAAAGGCATATTGTATTTGACGTATTTGGCCATGTTTGAAATTCTACTTAGGCCTGCTGCATCATTGAAACTATGCTCACCCCAAAGCGGCGGGTAAACATAAGATTGGCCAATACCATCAATGATACCCTGACCATTCGACTGGTGGCAACTTGCGCAGCGCAATTCATAGACAACTTTACCTTTCTCTGGGCTTGCTGCACGGTCTAATAAGGTCAAATCTTTAAAACCAGAACCCGCAGCCTTTTCATTCTTTTTGACATTTTGACCAAGGAACTTCATGTAGGCTACCATGGCACGCATCTCACGGCTATCCTCTTTTAAGGCCTTGCCATTCAAACTCCTCTCAAAACAGTCATTGATGCGTTTTTCAATGCTCTCAATTTTGCCACTCCTAGCTCTCAACTTTGGATACATAGAAGCCACAGAGCCATAGTTATTGCCAAATACCTTGGTGCCGGCATTTAAATGGCAATTTTGGCAATTGAGCCCATTGGATTGTTGTGCGACTCGCCCCTTTGGCCCTAAATAATAAGCCGTACGCACGATCAAATCACGCCCATACAGTAGCTCATTTGAATTCTTCGCATCCTTGATCGCAAACACGTCAGGGGCTTGCCAAAACTCACTCGCCGGTGCGGCTACGAAGTTTTCCTCTTCTGAAATAATTAGCGTCGAAGTGTCATTGTTTTCACAAGCACTCAAAGTAAAAATGAAGACAGAAAAAATCAATATGTATTTCATATTGCCAGCAGTTAATGGGGTAATTTATCTTGTATCAACCCATAAACGTAGGTTCCCACAACCGCAAAAAATACCACGGCAATAAAGCTGACAAAACCATAACCAATGTTTACAACCATTGGCCCTGGGCAAGCGCCACTTAGGGCCCAACCCAGGCCAAAAATACTACCGCCAAGTAAGTAACGCCAAAAAGACTTCTCTTTTGGAGCAAATGGAATTTCATTGCCTTGATAATCTTTCCAACCAAAGCGTTTGATCAGCGCTGTACCAATGACGCCAATCACAACTGCGGTGCCGATGATTCCGTACATATGAAAACTCTGAAATCGGAACATTTCCTGAATTCTATACCAACTTAGGGCTTGAGACTTGGCCATCACAATGCCAAAAAGTATCCCTACGAATAAAAATTTAATGAACTTCATAACTAAAAGATTAACGGGAAAACAATATGGGTCATGATGAGACCTCCAATGAAAAATCCAACCACCGCAATGATGGATGGAATTTGAAGATTAGATATGCCTGAAATGGCATGCCCAGAGGTGCACCCACCTGCATATCTAGAACCAAATCCTACAAGAAAGCCACCAATGGATAAAAAGGCAAATCCTTTCCATGTAAATAAGGCCTCCCAACTGAACAATTCCATAGGCTGGATATCTTGGGCTTTTTCAAATCCTAGTGCGGCCAAATCCTGAGCAGTACTTTGAGCTAATTGAAAGTCTGAACCATCATTAAGGTAAGTATTGGCAATGTAGCCACCTATGATAGCACCTACTAAGAAAATCAAGTTCCACGATTGAGTTTTCCAATCAAAATCAAAGAATTTAACGCGTTTTCCAGCGCCAACTATGGTGCATATGGTGCGTAAATTAGAAGAGAATCCAAAACTCTTTCCAAAAAAGAGCATTAAAAACATAACAGTGGCAATAATGATTCCCGAGAACCACCAAGGCCATGGTTTCAAAATAAAATCGAGCATGGGTTTGGGTTTAAGTGATTAAAATATTATTGTTTCATTACTTTACTTTGACATACAAAATCAGTTTTAGGCACCTGTGTTTTAGAAATGGCACCAAAACCTCCATCCACTTCTGTGAAATTTCTATAGCCACGCGCTTGCAAGATAGAAGCGGCGATCATGCTTCTATAACCCCCAGCACAATGCATAAAGAAATGTTGTTCTGGGTCAATGTCTTTGGTCCATTCGTTGATGTAAGCCAAGGGTTTGCTGTAGGCATCTTCAACGTGCTCAGCCTCATATTCGCTTTCTTTGCGCACATCGATTACCATAGATTCACCAAGTTTAAATTCATTGGCAAAGGTTTCAGCGCTAATTCTGTTCACTTGATCAATTTCTTTGTTAGCGCCTAACCATGCTTCAAAGCCTCCTTCAAGATAGCCCAATACCTTGTCAAAGCCAACACGGCTCAAACGCGTAACTACCTCTTCTTCCATACCTGGTTCGGTAATAAGCACGATCTCTTGTTTGACATCACCAACCAGGGCACCAACCCATGGTGCAAAATCACCGCGAATACCAATATTTACTGACTGTGGAACAAATCCTTTATGAAATTCTGCAGCTGGTCGCGTATCCAAAATGAGCGCTCCTGTTGCTTCTACCAAAGTTTCAAATGCCGCAGGACTTAAGGGAGACAAAGCTTTTTGCTTTACTTCTTCAAAGCTGTCATAGCCTTTTTTATTCATAGCCACATTATGCCCAAAATAAGCTGGTGGAGGCAACAAACCATCGGTTACCGCTGCAATAAAGGCCTCTTTGCTCGGTTGATTGAGGGCGTAGTTCATTTTTTTCTGATTGCCCAAAGTATCTACTGTTTCTTTCATCATGTTTTTTCCACATGCTGAACCAGCACCATGTGCCGGATAAACGGTGAGTTCATCAGATAAAGGCATGATTTTGGTCATTAATGACTCATAAAGCATACCTGCCAATTGCTCTTGGGTCATGTCAGCGGCTTTTTGAGCTAAATCAGGACGGCCAACATCCCCTAAAAACAGGGTGTCACCCGAGAAAATGGCCTCTTCTTTTCCATCGGCATTGATGAGTAAGAAAGTTGAACTCTCCATAGTGTGGCCCGGGGTATGCAAAACCTTGATTTTGATATCTCCTATTTCAAACACCTGTCCATCGGTTGCAATAATTGCTTCAAACGCAGGGTTTGCCGTTGGGCCATAAACGATAGGCGCACCTGTTTGCTTACTTAAATCAAGATGGCCTGAAACAAAATCTGCATGGAAATGGGTTTCAAAAATATATTTCAATGTCACGCCGTCGGCTTCAATTCGATCTAAATAAGGCTGAATTTCGCGCAATGGATCAATAATAAATGCCTCATTTTTACTCACTACATAATAGGCACCTTGTGCCAAGCAACCCGTATAAATTTGTTCTACTTTCATTTTATGTTTTTATTAAATTAATTCCTTAGTTTTCGTTTCATTCATTTCAGAATTTCAAATGTATCAAATCATTCTTCAAGTGAATGTAACTAGTGTTACAAAGACAAATAGATCCACAATAAGCTTATTTGCAATACAAAAACGAGTAGTGCAAACACCAAGCCCCTCTGCCCTGCTTGAATCAAGCGCCACAAATGCACCTTTAAGCCTATTGCCGCCATGGCAACCGTAAGAATGATTTTACCTAATGTTTCGGTATACCCGATGACATTTGTTGGGAGTGGAAAAAAAGTGACCATTACAGAGATTACAATAAAAGCAATTAAATACCAAGGCATAGAAAAGCTAAATGCTTGGTTTGGAGTTTTACGAGCATCGAGCCAAACCATCAGTAGTAGCGCAGGGGAGAGCAAAGCAACACGTGCCATTTTATAAACTAGTGCCATTTGCCCTACATCTTCAGACACCGAGAATCCTGCACCAGCAACATTCCCAACCGAGTGCAAGGAAGCACCAATGAAAAACGCCATCTCCTTCTCTAGAATGGGAAATATTTGAAAAATCAAAGGCATCAGAAGCATGCCAATTGAACCCAATAAATTGACCGCCGCCAATGAAATAGCCACATCTTCTTTTTGCGCTTTGATCCTAGGAGCTAAAGCAGCAATTGCCGAAGATCCACAAATTGCCGTCCCAAATCCAACTAACCATCCGGTTTTGCCTGGACAAGAAAGCACCTTAGATAAGTAATAAGTAGCCAAGAGCACCAGCCCAAGGACCATAACAATGACAACAAAATCTTTTGCACCAATGGCACCAATGGCTTTGTAGTCCATACCGAAAGCCATAACAATCACCGACAATTCTAGTAATTTGGCCGCGCTTAAATCAATACCTGGGTCAAAAATTGAAACTTTGTTGGTCAATGGTACCAAGAACATACCAAGGAGCAAGGCCAGTAAATACGAATTCAAAAAAGATGGTGTGAATCCAGATAAAAAAAAGGCTGCAAATCCTAAAAATGCAGCCAATAGTATGCCAGGAATTTGGACCTTCATTGTCTGTTTGAATCAAGGTTTTTTAACTATTTTGCCCGTCCAAGCCATGATACCACCTTCCATGTTAATCACATGTTTGAAACCATTTTTTGCCATCACGTCGCTTGCACCAGCACTTCTACCACCACTTCTACAATAAACAACGTAGGTTTTTGATTTATCCAATTTAGCGATTTGCTGCTCGAAGTTTCCTCCTTTGTAGTCAATAAATACGGTAGCGCCTTCAATCACACCCTCTTGCCATTCGGCCGGTGTGCGCACATCAATGACGATGGCCTTATTTTCCTTTTGAATTTTAGAGAGCTGTGCAATTGGGGCATTTTTATAACCCATTTGTGCTGTAGATTGGCAAGACACTAAATTAATAATGAGCAATGCAAAAAGTGGTATCCATTTCATAATTGATATTTTTTTGTAAAGGTGAAGTTTTAAATGACAACTATTTGTAACTAGCGTTACACAAAAAAAGCCACAATCGTGGCTTTTTCATTTAGTTGCAGTTCTTGTTACTCTTTTCCGAGCATTTCTTTTTTCAAACTTTCTTGTACAGGAGGGGTTCCAAACCAAATACCAAAAAGCGCTTTTTTAAATTCAAGGCCCGGAATGGTTCCTTTGACAACACCATTTTTAGTTACGCGAACGCCTTTGCCAGGGATGTAATCCAGATAGATTTTATCACCATTTTGGATAGGATCACTAAAGAAACCTACGAATTTTTTGATTTCCTCTTTACTGGCTGAACCATGCTTTGAAATGGCAAAGCCTTCATTGACAGACTCAATAAAACGCTCACGCGTTACACTATTTGAAATAATTTTGATATGAATGGCCATTTCAGTATCATCGTAGATTACTTTTTTGGAGTCCGTTGTTTTTGAAGGTAAATACAAGGCCGAAACATATAAATCAAGAAAATACTTCTCGCGCAATCCTGCACCATTTATTTGAAGGTTTTCACCATCTAGTTTGAGCTCAGTATTGAAACTTACCCCGTGGTATTTCTTGGTTTGCGCCATCACGCTTGAACCTATACCAAGTATGATTGACATTAGGAAAATAATTTTTTTCATAGCTAAAGTTTTAGAAATAATATATTGTGAAAATACAAATACTTATTCAATCTTGCCAATATTGAGGATCTTCATTTTCATCGATTAACTTTTGCCAATTGTAAGAAGGGTCATCGGCATCAAACAAGATCGCCTTGTATTCACCTTCTGAAATCTCGTATTGCATGATTTCTTCACCGGTATAGGCTTCTATTGCATCGAGCAATTCCCTTTCGTCCGGACTACAAAAAGATAATGCTTGCCCAAGTGCAGCGGCCCTACCAGTTCTTCCACAGCGATGCACATAATTTTCAGCCAAATCTGGTAAATCATAATTGATGACATACTCCATATTTGGAATATCTATACCTCTTGCAGCGACGTCGGTAGTAATGAGTACTTTATTTTCTCCCTTTCGAAACCGATCTAAGATAGCAAAACGGTTCTCTTGGACAATTCCGCCGTGCAAAGCCTCAGCATGCAAGCCTACCCTTTCCATGGCTTTTACAATGCGTTCTACACGAACTTTGGTTCGCGCAAAAACCAAAAACCGCGCCTCTTCGTATTCCTTGATCATATTTTCAAGAAAAAAGCGTTTGTCATCCATGGCAATAAAGGCCACCGCATGGTGCACATTTTTGGACACCGGGTTTTGGGGCGATAATTGGATACGAATTGCTGATCGCACCACGTCATAGGCTAATGATTTGATCTTTTTATTGATGGTTGCTGTAAAAAAAAGTGTCTGGTGTTTTTTTGGAATTTTGTTAATGATATCATGAATATCCTTATTAAATCCAAGATCCAACATCAGATCTGCTTCATCCAATACTAGCGTTTGTACACCAGAAACATCGAGGTGCCCTTGGGCAATTAAGTCAAACATCCTGCCTGGTGTGGCGATCAATACCTCAGCTCCTTTTTTAAGTTGATTGATTTGACTATCCTGTTCTACCCCTCCAAACAGACCTACCACCTTAATCGGAGTTTGAGCACCAATTTGTTCAAAAACACCGGTAATCTGTTGGGCAAGCTCACGGGTAGGCACCAAAACTATGCAGTGAATTTGCTGTTTCTTTCCAAGTTTTTTTTTGCTGTGCAGCAAGCGATGCAAAACCGGTATTACAAAAGCGGCAGTTTTTCCGGTCCCTGTCTGAGCCACTGCCATGACATCCTCTCCGTCCAAAATATGATTTATGGCACGATATTGGATATCCGTAGGACGATTGAAACCGAGCACTTTGAGTTGGTCTTTTATCTTTTGATCAATTGGATAGTGTTCGAATTTCATATGAGCAAAGATACGACTTAATCATAAAGACCTTAGATTTACAATACATTCAAATTCGAACAATAAATTAATACATGAACATTTAATTCTTTCCTTATGAACACGATTAAAAGAATGCACCTTCTCCTTGCTTTGTTATTTATTGGTTCTTCACTCATGGCCAATGACAGCCTCACTGTGAAGAGTACCTTATACGGCGTTACAGTCTACACGCAAGGAGCGCAGTTGCAACACCGGTGCAACTATACCATTAAAAAAACAGGTGTAAGCCAATTGATCATTGAAGGCATTTCGCCCTCTATTGCGGCCAATACAATTCAAGTAAAAGCAACGGGTAATGTGGTGATCTTGGATTCGAAATATGAAAATTATTACCCTCAACCTGCTGGCTTGAGCGTTCAAGTACAAGAATTCCCCCCAAAGGTAAAAACAGCCATTCGCCAACTAGAAGACTCGCTGCGAACTGTTAGTTTTGAGTTGCGCGACATCAATGATGAAATTGATGTGCTGCAGGCTGCAAGAAAAATCATCATGTCTAACGGAGCTATCAAGGGGCAAGGCAAAGTCAATGACAGCATACAACTACTTAAACAAGCAGTTGATTATTACACCACAAAGGTATCTGAGCTCAACAAACGTATTTCGGCTTTAGATAGACAAAAATTAAAGAAAGCGGATCAGATTCAGGCCATGGAAGTGAGACTCAATGATTTGAAGAATTATTTTAATCAAAACAAACCTCAAGGCACAAAGCATATTCCGCGCATTATTGTTACGCTTATGGCAAAAGACCTTACTTCTGGCAAGGTTGAGTTGAGTTACTTTGCCTCCAATGCAGGCTGGACACCAATCTATGATATCCGTAGCGAGGCGAGCAGTGGCAAAATTAGCCTTACCTATAAAGCCCAGGTGAAACAGCGAACTGGATTAGACTGGGATGACATCAAACTTAGCATCTCTACCAATAACCCCTATGCCAACAAAACCAAGCCCGAACTTAGCCCGTGGTATATCGATTACCAAGTTTACCGCAAACAACTCGACGATAAAGCCAAACTCAAAGAAATGAACTATAATGCAGCCCCGCAAGTAAATAGCTATATGTTCAACAGTGGTTTTGCTTATGGAAATACCGCAGTAAGCGAGGACCAACCAGCGCTTACCGCTGGGGATTTTACTACCGTTGTTCAGCAACTCATCGCTGCAGAATTTAAAATTGATTTGAACTACAGCATTGCCTCCGACAATCAAACTAGAATGGTATTGATCAAACAAACAGACCTCAATACAAGCTTCAGGTATTACGCGGTGCCTAAAATAGATCCAGGCGTTTATTTGGTGGCACAAATGACCAAACTCGATGAATTGCAACTCGTGCCAGCAAAAGCAAACATCTTCTTTGATGGCACCTACATCGGCGAAACCTACATTGACCCTACCACCATGAACGATACGCTCAATCTTTCCTTAGGAAGAGACCCCAATATCATGGTCAAAAGAACCATGCTCAAAAATCAATGCAAAGACCGCACCATTCAAGACAAGCACGAGCGCACTTTTGTTTATAATATGGAGGTCAAAAATTTGAAATCTTCTGAGGTATTACTCACTATCCAAGATCAAATCCCAATAACAACCAATCCTGAAATTTCGATCGAAAGGACCTCATTGGGCAAAGGTAAAATTGACGACATGACAGGGCTCATCGAATGGGAATTCAAATTAAAACCAAAGGAAACCGAAACTTTTAATTATGAATTCAAAGTAAAGCACCCTAAAGACAAGGATGTACAACTCTAAGTAAATAAATATGCAGGAGAAATACCGCCCTTACTCACTGATGTAGCGGCGGTATTCCATTTTATTACTTTCAAAAGTCATTTTTTTGGCAAGTACCCCAGCATTTTCACGGTCGGTTAAGCGTTCAGCTAAATATTTTGCAACCTCCAAACGGTTCTCATCAAAGGTAAATAACTCCATCAATAGCTCTGCTTGCGTACTGGAAAGGCAAGTTTTTTTCAGCGCCAATTTCAAAGCTTCCAAACGGTCATCTTCAAATGTTTGATCTTGCAACTCAGTTTTGAACGCTTCTATCCGATCTAGTGTTTGAGTGCAATTGACTCGAGAAAATGTTGTGGATTGTTGTGTCGGCGCACTTTGATTGTTCTGGAAATTTTGTTGGTTTTGAATTTGTGTACTGGTACCGCTCGCCGATGCATTTAAATTGACGTTAACTCCTTCAATAGAAACGTTTAGGTTTAAATTTACATTTTCTTCATCGGGTGTTGACGTTATTGAATTTATTGTGGTATTGGAGTTTTGAAATGTTGTATTTAGCGTTGTAGTGTTGGGCGCTTCATTGACATTCAAATTGTTCACAACAACCGCATCTGAAAAGATTGCTGCTTCACTAGGGCGATAAACAACTGCCTCGGTCAGAACGCCATTGGTTGGCTCCATGCCCATAAGTTGCAATTTTCCTTTACCCTTCTTAAAAATGATGCGCGCTGTAATATCATAGGGAGCATCAATCATAAAATTTTTATCTATATCTGCAGTTTTGCCGTCGGCAAAAATCACCTTCACGGCATAGTTGCCATTTTTAATCTGTGCGACCTGCACATTGGTTTGAGGGATGGAATTTTGACGTATTCCATTGAGCACAACGTAGAATTGCTGACCGTTGTTGTTAAAAATACTCAGGTTGCTTTGTGACCAAGCAGTGCTTGCACCAAAACAGACTAAAAGGACTAAGATACTTTTCATGTTTTTTTTTCAAAGAAAACAAAAAATCAAGAGCAGACAAAATCATAGACCCACGCTTTTTTCTAATTTCGTAGTCATGAACTTTGTCGTTATAGATGTAGAAACCACCGGCGGACATACCAAAGATGCAAAAATCACAGAGCTTGCCATCTACAAACACGATGGCAAAAAAATCTTAGATAGGTTTCATAGTTTGATCAATCCAGAACAAAACATCCCAGAGTTTATTGTGCGCTTAACGGGAATAACTGATCAAATGGTTGCAGATGCGCCTAAGTTCTATGAAATTGCCAAGGAAGTATTGGCTTTTTGTGAAGGCTGTGTCTTTGTTGCACACAATGTGGCATTTGACTACGGTATGTTTCGCAGCGAATTCAAGCGCTTGGGTTATGAATTCAGAATGCCCCAATTATGTACCGTCCGTGCTTCGCGGATAGTAATGCCCGGCCACGCCTCCTACAGCCTTGGAAAAATTTGTTCAGATCTCGGGATTCCAAACGCAGCCCGCCACCGGGCGGATGGTGATGCTCGGGCAACCGCAGAGCTCTTTAGCATTTTATATGAGCGAGATAAAAATGAACTTCGTACTTTCATTCAGGACGTCTTAAATCAAAAAGCCGTTAACCCCAACCTTAGTTTAGAAAGTATTGAAGAATTACCTAACAAGACGGGAGTCTATAAGTTATACAATGAATTCAATCAGCTCATTTACATCGGCAAAAGTATTCATATTAAAAAACGGATTGAACAACATTTGCGCAATACTAAGACGGCCAAAGGCCAACAAATGATTCAGGAAATTTGTAGGGTGGAATACGAATTGACTGGCTCTGAGCTGATTGCGATGCTTTTGGAATCGGCCCTCATTAAAGAACACAAGCCCATCTACAATCGTAAACTTCGAAAAAGCTTGTTCCCCTTTGGATTGTATGACCAACTTGACATCGACGGATACATTCGACTTAAAATTGAAAGTACAGCAAAAAAAAACGAGGAGCCTCTTATGCAATTCAGTTCAAAAAAGGATGCCCAACAATACTTGGCCTATATTGCTGAAAAAAAAGAACTCTGTCAAAAACTCTGTTACCTATACCCTACCCAAAGTGCTTGTTTTCAGTATACGATTCACCAATGCAAAGGGGCATGCATTCAAGAAGAGGATCCATCGGCGTACAATCAACGGGTACAAGCCTACATTGATCAATTACAATTCAACGGCGATACTTTTTTCTTGGTTGACAAGGGTCGGAATAAAGGAGAAAAAAGCTTAATCTGGATAGAAAACGGTATTTACCGAGGCTACGGTTATGCGCCTTATCACTTTCATGGTAAAGACCCACTGCATTGGAGCAGATATATCCAGGTTGAGAAGGAAAACAAGGACAATAAAACAATTATTCATCAGTTCATGCGCAAGCCTACAAGCCAAAGACGTGTTGATTTAAATGCACGGTATCAATGAGCACAAAACACACTGGTAAATTGACTTTTCTTGGCACCGGAACCTCTCAAGGTGTCCCGGTAATTACTTGTGAATGCAGGGTATGTAAATCTACAGACACTAAAGACAAGCGCTTACGCTCAAGTGTATTGATCCAATTACATAACACCATCATTGGCATAGATGCCGGTCCAGATTTCAGACAACAAATGCTGCGAGCAGAGGTCAAACAGTTAGATGCCATCTTGCTTACCCATCAGCACAAAGACCACATTGCAGGACTCGACGACGTGCGCGCTTTTAATTATCAGCGAAATGCTGATTTTCCAATCTATTGCACCCCAGCGGTAGAAACAGCCTTGCAACGTGAATTTTACTACGCCTTTGAACCAAAACCTATATCGGGCGTACCTAGATTTTCCATTCAGCACATAGAAAAAGGTTTGTTTAATGTCAATGACAACCCTATTGAAGCCATTGAGGTCTGGCATCACCGAATGCCCGTACTGGGATTTAGAATTGGAGATTTGGCATATATTACGGATGCCAAAACCATCGACGACGACCAAAAAGCAAAATTACATGGATTAGACATACTTGTAATCAATGCCTTACATGAATACAAGCATTCTTCTCATTTGAATCGTGAAGAAGCCCTTGAGCTCATTGAAGAATTACAGCCACGCAAGGCTTACCTAACCCATATTTCTCACCTCTTTGGCCAACATCAAGAAATAGGCTCAAGACTCCCCTCAAACGTTTTTGTCGCTTTTGATGGATTGGAACTCTCATTCGAATATTCGTGTTAATTTTAGGCCATGTCTGAGGTGACCAAAATAGATATTGAAGCACTGATTGGAAGCAAAAACCCACGTTTACTCAAATGGCTTCCTGGTTTCGTTTTGCGTTACCTCAAAAAAAAGTTACATCAAGATCAAATCAATGAATTCTTAGCAGCAAATGGTCATTTGAGAGATCATGAATTTTGTCAGGCCGTTATTTCATTTTTCAATATTGAAGTTGCTGTGAGCGGCTTGGAAAATATACCAAAAAATGGAGGCGTAATTTTGGCCTTGAATCACCCCCTCGGTGGCATGGACGGAGTAGCACTCATCGATGCACTCAAACCAACAAGGCCAGACGTTGCACTTATTGTTAACGACCTCTTGCTCAATATCAAACAGCTAGCAGGGTTGTTTGTAGGTGTCAATAAATTTGGTCGCAATAAAGGTAGCGTACGGCAAACGATTCGCGGGGCTTTTGAAAAAGAACAGGCTCTGATTATTTTTCCAGCAGGCATGGTTACACGCGTACATCGTGGTAAAATCATTGAACCAGAATGGAAGAAAACTTTTGTAACCTATGCCAGAGAATTAAAGCGTCCTATCGTACCCATATACATAGAAGGCGCCCTTTCCAAAGCCTTTTACCGCCTCAATCGCTGGCGCACATTACTTAAAATAAAAGCCAATCTAGAAATGTTCCTTTTGGCTGATGAGATGTTTAAACAACAAAACGGCAAAATTTCTTTTATTATTGGCAAGGCCTTATTCCCCGAGGACTTACCCCAAGAACTCGACGATTTCGCCACAGCAAATTGGGTAAAAGACCACGTTTACAACCTAAAACAAACCCATGAAAGCAATCATTGAACCCATAGATAAAGACCTTCTAAAACAAGAGTTAAATGCCAATACTTTTTTGAGATCCACAAGAAAAGGGGGCAATGAGATTTACCGAGTCAATGCACTAAATGCTCCTCATGTACTTAAAGAAATCGGGCGGCTACGAGAACTTACCTTTAGGGCTGCAGGTGGCGGCACGGGTCAAGAACTTGATCTTGACGACTATGATTTTGGACCGTATGCTTATGAGCAACTGATCGTTTGGTCTGTAGAAGATCAAGAAATCATTGGTGGCTACCGCTATAAGGTTTGCGCAGACGCACAAGACAATCAGGGTGGATTTCATCTTTCTACGGTGCATTATTTTGAATTTAGCTCCACCTTTAAACAGCAATTTTTGCCATACACCATTGAACTAGGTAGAAGTTGGGTCCAACCCAATTTCCAACCCAATATAAACCCAAAGAAAGGTCTTTTTGCCTTGGATAATATTTGGGATGGTCTTGGGGCCCTCATTCGCTTTTATCCACAAATCAAGTATTTTTTTGGAAAAGTTACGATGTATCCAGACTACGATCGGCCAAGCAGAGATTTTCTATTGAATTTTTTACAACATTATTTCAAAGATGCTGACCAACTCTTAAAAGCCCATCAGCCCCTGGCCTATCTTGAAGAAAAATCCAAATATATCGGCCTAATTGAAGGAATGGATTTCAAAGATGGATATAAAGTGCTCAATCAGTTTGTAAGAGATCGTGGCACTTTTATTCCGCCGCTCATGAGTATTTACATGAATTTATCACCAACAATGCGTGCATTTGATACAGCAATCAATGAAGAATTCGGAGCTGTAGAAGAAACCGCGATTTTAGTTACGATCGACGACATTTATCAAGAGAAAAAAGAAAGACACCTCGAATTTTAAAATTCAAGGTCAATTCGGCCCATTTTTTTTCTAACTTTTTCTTTGATTCTAGCTATCAACACATCTGCATGCTGCACCCCAAGTCGGCGTTCTATTTCTTTTGCGGTGCATTTGTATTCAAATTTCATTTTTAAAATAAGGGCCTCCTTTTTACTAACGCAACCTAAGGCAGCGGTATATAAATTCTGAATATCATCTTCGCTAAATTGTACAAGCTCGTCACTTTTCAAAATAACGAGTGAACTAGTTTTGGTCCAAACACTATTTTTTTGTGCCTGCTCCTTACGTATTTGTGAAATACAAAAATTGACTAGTATGGTACGTAACCAGGCCTTGGAATCAAAAAGGTGCGCATCATTGGGGAATTTCTGTTGATACAATCCATAAAGATGCAAACTGAACTCTTGAAAAACATCTTGCTTTTGCTCCCCTCTAAAATACTGCGCAATAATTCTCTCAAAGAATCGTTGATGATTGGAAAGTACAAATTCAAATCTCAGCATAAGGCGTTCATTTTGTTAGATATTTTTCATACTTACAATTATTGTTCCAAACCTCGCAACTAAATTTATTGTAACTTCACTTTTACATTTCTCTTGAGTATTATGAAATACCTACTTCTAACCATATTGTTGCTTTCTTTTTGGAAACTTAATGCACAATACGGCCCAGGAACAAAGGCATTTGCTTATCTAAACAATCTAAACAATGCACGCTCAGCAGCTGTTGGCGGCAGATTATACGCAATCAATGACAATGATCTTTGCTTGGCCTTGGATCAACCGGCGAGTCTAAAATTGAGTAATGCAAAACAATTTTACACCGGATTTGGACTTTTACCTACAGGTGTTCGATATGGGATGTGTATGAGTGCGTTTAAAACTAAGTGGGGTGTTTTTGCACCACACATTCGCTATATGAATTATGGCAATTTTAATCAAACCGATGTAAACGGCACAAGCACTGGTACTTTTTCGGCACTTGATTACAATATAGGTGCATCCTACGCCTATACGCCCAATCCCTATTTTAGACTCGGTGGTCAATTGAATTTACTTGGCTCGCAATTGGAAAGATATAGCGCCTTTGCGTTGACATTTCAATTATCAGCGATGCTCGTGCACCCCAACGAACTTTTTATTTTTAGTGTTGGATTGCGCAACGGTGGCTTAGTTCTCAAAGACTACACACCGCAATCAGCATCAACTCTACCCTTAGACATCCATGCAGCACTCAGTTACAAATTGGCTCATGCACCCTTTAGATTTTCAATTGTAGGGCATTCGCTCAATACCCCCAACAACATCTATCTTGACCCCTTTGCCTTACCAACTATAGATCCACTTACCGGCGATACTATTGCTGTGTATAGCCCCAATTGGGGTGAGAAAATTGCCAACCATTTGCATTTCCAACTTGAATTGGTAAGTAAAGGAGCTGTTCAAATGAGGCTGGGCTTCGATTACAACCGTCGGCAGCAGCTCAAGCTCAATGACTTTCCGGGTCTGGCCGGTTTTTCTATGGGAACAAGGCTGCGTGTAAAACGCTTTGACTTGGATTATGCCATTCAATTATATTCAAAGGCAGGAAGTATTCAAACCATCGGCATCAGTACCGATCTTAAAAGACTGCAAAAGAAAATTTAAAGTGCGTTGTGGTGATAAATCGCCGCAAGATCTTTGTAGTCTTGATGATAACTCCCATCTACATTGCGGATATAAAATTCATTGGTTTGAAGGGTATGCTGCTTATGCTCAAAACAAAGTACCCAACGTTTATTCAATTTATTCGGATGGGCATGAAATCTAAGCAGCACATTACAACTTAAACCTAAATTTTTCATTTGTTGAATGGTTGCTTGGGCAATTTCTAAAGGCAGAATGAGCCAAATCTGACCAGTATCAGAAAGTACTTGCACCATGCTATTGATAAGCAATACAAAAGCCCCTTTATCGAGGTGTTTGGCTCTATTTAGATTTTGTTTGTCGCTCTTTTGAGCATCGATAAAATAGGGCGGATTAGATACAAGTACATCATATTTTTGGACCGTATCAAGGGCTTCCATTGTGGTATGTATAGCCCTAAGCCTAGCAGCAAAATTAGAATTTGAGAAATTCTCAAGCGCATCTAGATATGCACCTTCATCAGGATCAATGGCGGTCAATTCAATATGTTGAAAGCGACTGGCCAACAAAAGGGCTATCACCCCATTGCCGGTACCAACGTCAAGTACCTTGCACTTTGTAGCGTCAATTTGCACCGCTGCACCAAGAAGAATGGAATCAGTGTTGACTTTAAGTGGGCTGCGCTGCTGCTGGACCGTAAAATTTTTAAATCGAAATTCAGACATTAATAAGCTTTGGCGAAGACCACCCTACATTGGGAAGGCTTGCCAGTTACCATGCATTTTCCTGGTTCTGAAGGCATGTCAAAAGGAATGCAGCGAATGGTTGCCTTGGTTTGCTGCTTAATCAATTCTTCAGTTTCGGGTGTGCCATCCCAATGTGCTAAGAAAAATCCACCTTTTTCTATAGCCACCTTGAATTCATCGTAGGAGTCAATGGTATGGGTATGAGCCGATCTAAAGTCTTTGGCACGCTGCAAAAGACTGCTTTGGATATCATCTAACAAGGCTTTGATTACCTCAGGTAAATTCAAAAAATCAATTGTCTCTTTGGTTTTGGTATCACGGCGAGCTATTTCAATTTTACCATTTTGAAGATCACGTGGCCCCATGGCCAGACGAATAGGCACCCCTTTGTTTTCATATTCAGCAAATTTCCAGCCCGGTCTGCGATTGTCATCATCGTCGTATTTGAATCGGATTCCTAGGGCTTTGAGTGCTGCGTCGAGTTCATTGAATTTTGCGCCAATTTCTGTGCGCTCCTCTTCAGTGCGATAGATTGGTACGGCAACCACTTGAATTGGTGCCAATGCTGGAGGCAATACCAACCCTTGATCATCGGAGTGAGTCATGATGAGTGCACCCATTAAACGTGTTGAAACACCCCATGAGGTAGCCCAAACATGGTCTAGTTTTCCTTCTTTGTCTGCAAACTTGACATCAAAAGCTTTGGCGAAATTCTGGCCTAAAAAGTGACTCGTACCCGCTTGTAGGGCTTTGCCGTCTTGCATCAAGGCTTCAATACAAAGTGTGTCTTCCGCCCCAGCAAAACGCTCGCTGACTGTTTTTCGTCCTTTAAGTACAGGCATCGCCATGTAATTTTCTGCAAAATCAGCATAGACATCTAACATTTGCTCTGCTTCAGCGATGGCTTCATTTTTAGTCGCATGGGCCGTGTGCCCTTCTTGCCATAAAAATTCAGCAGTTCTTAAAAATAAGCGCGTACGCATTTCCCAACGCACCACATTTGCCCATTGGTTGATCAAGATAGGTAAATCACGATAGGACTGAATCCAATTCTTGTAAGAATTCCAAATGATCGTTTCAGAGGTTGGTCGTACAATTAACTCTTCTTGAAGCTTTGCTTCGGGATCAACAATTACACCGCTGCCATCTTCGGCATTTTTAAGTCTGTAATGCGTTACCACCGCACATTCCTTGGCAAAACCATCCACATGAGCTGCTTCCTTACTCAGGTAGCTCTTAGGTATGAATAAAGGAAAATAGGCATTGGAATGGCCTGTTTGTTTGAATTTTAAATCAAGCACATCGCGCATGTTTTCCCAAATGGCATAACCGTAGGGTTTAATCACCATACAGCCTCGCACATCGGAGTGCTCGGCAAGATCTGCGTTGTATACTAGATCGTTGTACCAGGTTGCGTAGTCTTCTTGACGGGTAACTCTTTTTTCGGCCATTACTGCTTTTTACTAAAGCGCAAAGATAAGGAATTCTGTGCTATCCAATGATGCAACAATCAGTTCATACATTGATTATTGACCAACCCGTTGGTATAATACTGATACAACGCCTTAATTTGCTGACTCACTTGCCTTTGTGCTGCGGTATAATTTCTATTGATTTCCGGAGACCAAGCAATAGGCACCAAGTTGGTGCCGTCGTAGATGAAAGAAATTAAATTGCCATTGTCATAAACCATTTTGGCGCGTTGTGTTTGATCATAACAGGAGTTACCTAATTGAAAACCTTTGTGTGGAATACCCAACAGATCAAATAAAGTTGGCATGATATCTATTTGTTGAAACACAACCCCTCTGCGAGGTAATGGTAATTTAATTTTAGGGTGATAGAATGCAATTGGGATGCGGTAACGCCAATCCAAGGTTTGAAATTTTTGCGCTCTTGAAGGCCCGACATGATCAGCAGTAATTACAAATAAAGTATTTTCAAACCAAGATGTTTTGGCAAACCTTTCAAAAAATTGCCTCAAAGCTAGATCCGTATATGAGATAGTTTTGCATAAAGGCTCAGGACCTTTTTGAACTTTATGTTTGAAATTGTCTGGTATGGCATAAGGATGGTGCGAAGTGAGCGAAAAAATAGCGCTCATAAATGGTTGTTGTTCTTTGGCAAGTTGCTGGCCAAAATATTTAAACATCTGATGGTCCCAAATACCCCAATGACCATCCGAATGATTTTTATTGGGATAGGAATCCAATCCTTGATATTCACTTACACCAATGGCTTTGGTAAAACTTTTAAAACCCATTGACCCCTCTTTAGCTCCATGATAAAAAGAAGTGCTATAACCTTCATCTTTAAGAACTTGAGGTATGCTGCTTAATTTATTACTACAATACGGTGAAAGAATATACGAATTTGGAAGCCACGAAGGCATGCCAGCTAAAATTGCCGGCACCGCATCCATAGATGTACGGCCATTGGCAATAGCCATCGGAAAATACAAGCTCTTATCAAGCAATGAATCTAAGAAGGGGGTGTAAGACTTAGGGCTAGTAAGGCCGGCGTAATTCGAACCAAAGCTCTCCAATATAATAAAGACAACATTGGTTTTGTGAGGCAAAGCTTGGGGCAACTGAACCTTTGGCTCGGGCAGTAATTTTGCCAATTGTGTAGGGTCAAAAAAAGTCTTGTGTTTGATTTGATCTTCATCGGCGGTTTTTAGTACCGTAAAAGGAGTATTGAGCACAATGGGGGCTTGTTCTAGACTGCTCCAAGCTGTAGCATCAATGACTCCTATTGGGCGCAATTGTAATCCACCTCTAGCTACCATAATCGTGATGACAATACTCATTGTTAAATAGCTCCAAAACTTCATTTTGGACAGTGAGTCAGTCATCGGTTTGGCGTACCTCAACAGGTGCCACAAACGTAAACCAAGCACAACCAACAAAGGTAGCAACCACCAGAATTCTAAAATAAATGGCCCCGCCAAAGCGCGGGTTTCTGATCCGGTCAGTAAATGCCAGAGTACAGGAGCGCTGGATCTTTTCTGAGTATAGGCAAAATAAGCAATATCCCAAGAATTCAACAACAAGACAAACATGGAGATGCATGCCAAATACCACTGTTGTGCTCGGTAAATATTTTTTCGAAACGATGCATTGATTTTCAGTCCTAGCGGCACAATGAAAATCAATAGTGGCAAACACAAAAGTGCAAGGGTAATGGCATCAAAATAGAGCCCTGACAGATAGAGCCCTGTTGGAATTTGTTTGAAAAAATTAGCGTTCTCAAGCACGAAAGCAAACCGTAGTATGCTCATGGCCAACAAAAGCCCCAAAAGATATCCAAGCAGTGATTTGTAGCTCACTTAGAAGGCTAAAAGTTGATCTATTTTTTCGAGTAACCTATGCTGTGCCAAAAATTGTTTTTCAAGATCGGCAGCAAAGGGCACTGGTGTATCTAAAGATGCCACCCTTAAGACGGGGGCGTCTAGTTGTGAAAAACAATGTTCGTTGATGAGGGCAGTGATTTCACCACCAATACCTGCAGTGAGCGTATCTTCATGCAATACGAGTGCGCGTCCGGTTTTACTTACCGCATTCACAAGTGTAGCGGTATCTAAAGGCAACAGTGTACGCAGGTCTATAATCTCAAAACTGTGCGCTGGGCGCTGAGCAGCAGCCTCCAAGGCCCAATGCACGCCAAGACCATATGTAATGATCGTAAGATCTTCACCCTCTTGTACAGTTACTGCTTTGCCAATGGGCACATTGTAATAAGATGCCGGAACCAAACCTTTTAAACTTCTGTACAAATACTTATGCTCAAAGAACAGTACTGGATTTGGATCTTCAAAAGCTGCCAATAATAATCCTTTGGCATCATAAGGATTTGAAGGGTAAACCACCTTCAATCCGGGTGTGTGCACAAACCATGCTTCATTACTTTGAGAATGAAACGGACCAGCAGCTGTACCAGCACCGGTAGGCATACGCACCACTACATCGGCATTTTGCCCCCAACGCCAATGTATTTTGGCCAGATTATTCACAATCTGATTAAAGCCAACGCTCACAAAATCTGCAAATTGCATCTCTACCATGGCTTTCATACCTGCAATACTCAGCCCTAAACCTGCACCAATAATTGCTGATTCACACAATGGTGTATTGCGCACGCGATCTTTGCCAAATTCAGCAACAAAACCTTCGGTAACTTTAAATGCTCCTCCGTATTCTGCGATATCTTGCCCCATAAGCACAAGCTCTGGATGTCTCTGCATGGCCATTTTTAAGCCATCTTGAATCGCATCAATAAATCGTAGTTCCTCTCCTTGATCTGTGGGTTGAACAGGGGTAAATTGATGCGGCGCATAGACGTCTTGAAGTTCTTTTTGTAAATCAACTTGAATCTTTGGAGCACTATTAGCAGCATCAAAGGCAGCTTGAATTTCTTGCTTGTAATCTTTTTTGATCTGATCCATTGTTTTTTGATCCATGATCTTTTCAGCCAAGAGGTAGGATTCAAAAGTTGTTACTGGATCTTGAGGCTCCCATTGTGCTTGCAATCCTTCGGGGTAATATTTGGTGCCTGAGGCTTCTTCATGACCGCGCATGCGAAAAGTCATTAACTCCAAAATAAATGGCCGTGCGTTTTGGGTAATTTGGTCTTTGATTTTGCGGACTGCGTCGATTACTTCTAAGATGTTATTTCCATCTACTTGAATGGCTTCCATGCCATATCCGATGCCCTTATCTATGAATTGTTTGCATCTAAATTGCTCTCGTGAAGGTGTACTTAAGCCCCAACAATTGTTTTCTATGGCAAAAATAACGGGCAAATCCCAAACAGCAGCAACATTGAGTGCCTCATGAAAATCACCTTCAGAGGCGCCTCCATCACCGCTAAATACCAAGGTTGTATGTTTGGTTTGCTTAATTTTTGCACTCAAGGCAATACCGTCAGCTATGCCAAGCTGGGGGCCTAAATGTGAAATCATTCCAACCAATTTATGGGCTTGGGAACCGAAATGAAAACTACGGTCTCGGCCATTAGTAAAACCATTGGCTTTTCCTTGAAATTGAGCAAACAATCTTTCTAAAGGAATTTTTCTTGTAGTAAAAACACCTAAATTGCGGTGCATGGGCAAGATGTATTCCTGATCGTCCATGGCGTAAGCGCAGCCCACCGAAACGGCTTCTTGCCCCCAGCCGGAAAACCATTTACTGATTTTGCCTTGTCTCAATAAAACCAACATTTTTTCCTCTATGAGGCGAGGTAAAATGAGGTGTTTGTATATATCTCGACATTCACTTGGTGTAAAAGTGAAATTTTTAAATCTTGCAAGGTACGATTCTGGCATGTAATTATACTTTGAGTCCTCTGACAACGCGCTCTTTACGCTTCGTTCGTTCAAGTTTCTTCTTTACAATCAGCAAATGTGCTGCCCGCGGTGCACCTCGGGATAAATCCACCTTATATTGATTTCCTCCGTAGTTGATTCGCGCCCCACCTTGTGCAGACCAATCTGCATCTAAGTAAAAACGTCGAATACTTGCCCCATCAGATTTCGTGGCAAAAGGAATATACCGCTGGTCTCCGGTTTCAAAACGCACATTCAATTGTCCGGCATCGCCAAAACTCTCAAAAATACAGCGTGTACCAGCCGGGATCACAACTGATTCTGATTGTGAATTAGTACTCGAAACCAAGGCCCCATTTTGAGTAGTCAATTCACTAGATTGCTGGCTTATTTGATTGAGAATGATGGTGTGCGAAGTATAAAATTGTACCTGACGCAGCTTTTCTTCAGAGTCAAGGGTAAATTCGTCGCGAATGGCTGTAGTGTATGGTATTTTGGTTCCGCAAGACGCCAAAACCAAAGCCAGCATGAGAAAAGTTGCAAGTTGTTTCATGTTTGTTAAATTTGTTCAAAATTAAGCAAAAAATAATGTGTGCCAAGGCTATTCATTTTACCTATTTATTTACGGTTTGTAGCGCCTTGCTTTATAGTTGCTCCACTGACCAAGATAAACCCACAATTAACCTCAACGATATCCGGCCAAAGGCGGGCCAAAACAAGGCAATCGAAAAACAAAAACCCCAACAAGACACCCTAGCCTATCTGTACAAGATTTATGCCAACGATTCGGCAAAGATGCAAATTGCGCAAATTCTACCCGACACACTCCTCACCATTCATTTTCTTGACCGTTTTAGCCAGCAACACCAACGCTATTTTTTGACAGATTCTAGTGCGAGACATTTTGAATTTCAAAGCTGGGATTTCAAAGATTCTACACAATGCTATGAGGCTTTTTACAACTGGCTTGATGAAACTACGCATTCGAAAAGCGGCGCGGGAATTAGCAGCATTGATTTAAAACTTCAAAAAAACAGTCTGATTCTCATTGCCAACAATCAAATCTTGTTTGTATTAAGCGATCAAAAAATTCAAAAAGATAAATGGATTAAATGGTATAGTGCCAATCAAAACGCAGCGCTCTTACATTTTATTGCTCTTAAAGAACCAAGAAAAAAAACCAAATGGCTTCAATACAGTCATGGAAAAATAACTGACTATGCAATTGATTAATCGCGGATTTATAAGTGTTAAGCCCTCTAGCCTTTTTATTGAATGGTTAAAGTCGTATGACTCAACTGTACTTATAACGGCCGAGGATGCCGAGGCCACTGTTTATCTCATCGAAGAAGAATTCTGGGATGACGCCCTCATTTTAAAAACATACGCGAAAAAAATTGCGACCTCAACATTTGCCGAATATGGTTGCGATGAGGCCCATTGGCCTAGTAACTTTGATATCGAGAATTTTGAGCAGTGGTTTGATTGTGATTTGGGCTGCACGTGTATAGACCTACTTGCAGCACCAATTCAAAAAGAGTCCTTTAATTAACTCAAACCTACCCTTTCTACAAGATTTGAGTTTAAATAATTAGGGTCATGAGTTACCTCCTGACCCAGCCACACCGGGCGTTCAAAAATTTGAGTCTCGTCATCAAGTTCAAGCTCGGCAAGCAATAATCCTTCTAAATTGCCGTGAAAGACATCCAGTTCCCAAGTGTTTGGTCCGTTTTGGATGTAATAACGTGTTTTGTGCAAGCATACCAAGCCTGCCTCATGTATGATGTCTTGCGCCTCAGACTTAGGAATTTCATATTCAAATTCACTTCTTGTGAGGCCTTTTCCAAGTTTGATGGTCAAATAGGCGCTGTTGTCAGCGATACGGATCCTTATAGAACGGTCGTCACCGCGCAAGATATAGGCTTGCATGAGTTCTTTTTGCCCGATGCATTTTGCATTTTTCCAAGCGTCATTGGCAACTAAAAACTTGCGTTCAATTTCTTTCAAATTCGGTATTTTGAATTATTTTTACAACAGATGCAACTTTAGAATGACCTGTTGCGTCTTGACAAAACTAATCTTTCTATATGAAACTACGTACTACATTATTTTGTTTGCTGCTTGGAAGCGGCGGCGCATTCGCTCAAAAAACTGTTAATCAAGGAGGCATAGAAATTACTACCGCCCCATTGCATTGTGATGTGCCATCTGAAGGATATCAAGCAGATTTAATCGCACTCACCATAGTAAATACGACCGATCAGGTCAAGATTGTGCAATACAGTTTTGAATTGCATTATGATGGAAATTGCGCTACTTGTGGTCACGATGAATATTTCTACACTCAAACCCTCAAACCCAAACAGACACTTACTGGAGTGTGTTTGGATCGCAATCATATGGGCCTCACAATTTTTGATCACATGCCCGCGCATTTAACCAAAACACAGCTTACGGACTTCAACATTCAAAATGTTTCAGTTCATTAACAGCTAACTAAATCAATCCAATGAAAATTCAATCATACTTAGTTGGTTTAAGTCTACTTTTTGGCTTTAATCAAGCCGCTTTTGGACAATGTACGGTGCAGGCTATTGCCCAAGACACCATCGTGCCCTGTAATGGCTCAACGATTTTGAGTGTCAACGGAACAGGCACAAGTGTGTTGGCTTTTGGCGAAAATTTTAACAATGGCCAACCCGTTGGTTGGGATTTCTCTCAGGTGGTTACGATATCCAACAACACCTGTGGAGTGCCTTCACTAGACGGTTCAGATTTCATGTGGATGGGTGACCAATCTGTGGCGCCCCGCGTGATGACAACCCTACCCTTAGACGTTGCTTCTGGCGGAAGTGTATGCTTTGAAATGCGCTATGCCATTCAAGCACAAGCATCGCCTTGTGAAGGCCCCGATTTGGCAAGTGAAGGTGTATACTTGCAATATTCCATCGACAACGGCGCTACGTGGGTAACGATGAATTACTGGAGCCCCAATGGCGGATATGACTCTTACATGACCTCTTGGAATACCTATTGCGAAACTATACCTCTAGCAGCACAAACAGCCACCACCAAATTTCGCTGGACCCAATTGGCCGTATCTGGCGCACCCTATGATCACTGGGGCCTAGACAACATTGAAATTGATGCTGCTATTCCTAATTACACCATTACCTGGCTCCACGACAATTATTCATATCCAATGGGAGTCTATGTAGGTGATAACCCTACGCCAGTTTCTCCTTCAGGTACTACTAGCTACATTGTCATGATGACTGATAGCACCAATATTTGCTATGACACCATCACACTTTTTATTTCATACCCTCAAATTGATAACATACTTGAAAACAACCCTACCTGTGGTAGCAGCAATGGTAGTTTGGTGGCCACCTCTAGTGGCGGTGCCGGGGGCTATACCTACAGTATAGACAATGGGCAGAATTTTCAAAACTCCGGAACTTTTTCTGGATTGGGCATCAATGATTACACGGTAATTCTCGTGGATCAAAACAACTGTTCGGATACACTTGATGCCACACTTATCGGAGTAGACTCTGTTGATATAGCCAATATGGTGGTGACTACCACGACTTGTGGTTTAGATAATGGCGTTATAGATTTGACGGTCACAGGAGGTACACCACCCTACCAATACAGTGTGAATGGAGGTTCTACTTTCTCGGCAAGCGCTTACATCAATAACCTTGTACCTGGAAACTATCAGGTCTATGTACAAGATGACAACGGATGTAACGATACGGCAAGTGCGGTAATTTACCCTTCAACCAACCCTATTCTTGGACAAACGACCTCAACGCTCGAATTTTGTAGTTTGCAAGATGGAAGTATCACCACAAGTGCTACCCAAGGCGTTGGACCGTATGTATTTGTATTGCACCAAGGGATAACGCTGGTGGGCACAGATCCTGCTGGCCAATTCAATAATTTGAATTCTGGGACTTATTGGGTAACAGTTATAGACCAAATTGGCTGTGCAGACAGTACACTGATGGTTGTTGATAGCATCCCTGCGCCTGTTTCTCCAATGGTAGACACTGTTCTTTGTAATTTAGGCCTTCAGGTATTTGGAGTTGTGTCTTATACCGGTAGCTCATGGTCTGCCAATAATCCAAACATCACCTTTAGTAATGCCAACGCGCAAAATCCATTGATCACGGCAGATACCTCGGGTATTTATCTGATCAATCTTCAAGATACCGTTTGTAATTTCAACCAAACATTTAGCCTGACATTTGTTGCAGACCCTTACACGGCAGTCATAGACACTACTCTTTGTATTGGCGAAACGGCAACATTGGCGGCTATTCAACAACCTCAAAACGCTACCTATCTCTGGAGCACCGGTGCAACAGAACCCACCATTCAAGTAACCCAACCCGGTGATTACATCGTTTCGACAACAAATATGTGTGGAACTTCTTTTGATACGGCAAGTGTTGAGTTCTACTTTTGCGATATTGAATTACCAAATGTATTTACACCAAACGGTGATAGCAACAACGATTACTTTCAAATGCTGTTCTACGGAGGCCTCAGTACCTTTGAGTGCATCATCGTTAACCGTTGGGGAAATACCATACGGGTCTACGACAATCCAGCTTTCCAATGGGATGGCACCGACGAAAAAGGAAATCCTATGGAAGAAGGGGTTTATTTTTACGTGGCGCGCACCATTACCAATGCTGGCGACAAAATTGAAAAACAAGGATTAGTGCACCTCGTTAGAGACTAGCTTTTTGCTATCTTTGTACGTGCTCAATCTGAAGAAAAATACGCCTAGATGGGTCATAGTCATCCTTGACTTACTCATTCATTTGTTTGCCCTGTCAATTGCTTATTTAATCCGCTTTGATCTCAAGGCGGATTTTTCTTTGATCCAAAGCGAATGGGAGATCTTATCTAAGTCACTATGGTTTTTTATTACAACAAAATTGATTGTATTTGGAATTTTTCAGATACATCAAGGCCTAGTGCGTTTTAGTTCTACGGCTGACTTTAAGCGTATTCTTTTAGCCGAAACTGTTGCCACTATGATTTTTATCATTGGAGGTCTGGTGCGTTTCTATCAGTTAGACGGCTACTATCTTTACCCCAATTCCGTTCTGGTGATGGAATTCATTTTGAGCACAGCACTGATCATTTCAGGCAGATTTGCTGTCAAGTTGCTCTACCTTGAGCATACTCGTGACAAAGGCCCCCAGGAGGGAATCCTGATTTTTGGAGCAGGAACTGCAGGGCAACTCACCAAAAGATTAATTGAACAAGACAGTGCGAATAATCAATTTGTGGTTGGATTTGTGGATGATAACAAAGCACTAAGAGGAAAGCGCATCGATGGTATCAGGGTTTATTTACTCGAAAATCTGCAAGAGCTCTTGACTAAGAAGCAAGTGCAAACTTTAGTTATCGCTGTACAAGAACTACAAACAAAAAAACTCCAAGAATTGGCAGAAATTGCATTGTCATTAGGTCTGCAAATCAAACGCGTCCCTGAGGCCCGCACTTGGGTGAATGGAAGTTTTCAAGTCAAGCAACTCAAGCCTATAGACATCAATAGCCTCTTGGGAAGACCTGTCATTGAAGTACAAAACCCCAAATTATCCGCTCATTTCGAACAAAAGATAGTTTTGGTAACAGGAGCTGCAGGAAGCATTGGCAGTGGGATTGCAAGGGCCCTATTGCAACAAAGTTGTCAAAAATTGATTCTACTCGACCAAGCAGAATCAGCACTCTATGAACTTGAAAACGAACTCAATGAAATATATCCGAATACAGTCGTAGATTACGTCATTGGAGATATCTGTGATCAAGGTCGCATGCAAAAGCTTTTTAAAACCTTTCAGCCACAAATTGTATTTCATGCCGCAGCATACAAACACGTGCCTTTGATGGAAGCCAATCCAGCTGAGGCCATACGTAATAATATAGGAGGTACGCAGATTCTTGCACAATTAGCGGCCGAAAATCAGGTCGCACAATTCATTATGATTTCGACCGATAAAGCAGTGAACCCAACCAATGTAATGGGTGCTTCCAAACGCATTGCCGAAATGTTAGTCACTCAGCTCAACGAACACCATCCTACGGCATTTATCACGACGCGTTTTGGCAACGTTTTGGGGTCAAATGGCTCGGTGATTCCTTTGTTTGCCAAACAAATTGCCAAAGGTGGGCCAATTACAGTGACCGACGAGCGCATTACGCGATTTTTCATGACCATCCCCGAAGCTTGTCAATTGGTTTTAGAGGCAGCAACCATGGGCAGTGGAGGCGAAATTTTTGTTTTTGAAATGGGCGAACCTGTTAAAATCATTGACCTAGCTAAAAAAATGATTCAGTTATCGGGCCTCAAGCCATATACGGACATTGACATTCAACTCACGGGATTACGGCCCGGAGAAAAACTTTATGAAGAGGTGCTCTCCAATGCTGAAAACACGGTGCCAACTTATCATCCACAAATTCTCATAGCCAGGACTCGAGAGGCTATCCAAGGGCAAGAAGACTTGATAGGCGCTCTACTCAAAAAAGCCAATGATCAAGAAAATGAGGCCAGTGTCAAAATCATGAAACAACTTGTTCCAGAATATATTTCAAACAATTCCACTTATCAAAAATTAGATCAACAATGACCCCTGCTCACATTCAGGTCAGACTCACCGACATCGATATCCTTGGACACGTTAATAATGCCATGTATTTGAGTTATTTCGAAATGGCGCGTATCCATTATTTCAATCACTTGGTTGGTCCAGATTGGGATTGGATTGAAAAGGGCGTGGTGTTGGTACACAACGAAGTATCTTATCATTTGCCGATATTTCTATACGATGCACCACAAATATTTATTTATTTAGAACACATTGGAAATAAAAGCTTTACACTGAGCTATGAGGTGTTGGTCAAGGACGAACTCAAGACCACTGGTAAAAGTACCCTTGTGGGCTTTAATTCTAAAATCCAACAAAGTATAGAAATACCCAAAGAGATGCGCGAGGCTCTTTTAAAATTGCCGAATAAAGCGTAGTTTTAAAGATGTTCAAGCTCATCGTCTCAACTTTTTCTGCTTATTTTTTGACTTTTTTATGTTCAGCTCAAGTGCCCGAACCTTGCCAGGCAACCCGACAGGCCTGCCCTCTGGATAACGCAAAATTCTGTCATGAGAACCTAGCATACGATGAATACAAAAACATCTATTTATTGCGCAAAGATTTTGCAACACCCTACTCCGGAACATGTGTGAGTTGCTATCCGAGTTTTACAATTGAGGAAAAACTCAACTTCAAAGATGGTAAACGCGATGGAACCGATACCTCTTACTTCAAAACAGGCTGTATTCAATCCATACAAACCTACGCCTTAGGCCTAGAGCAAGGCCCGACCCTCATCTACTATGATTCTTTGAATGTCATCCAATTTGAGATTGGTTATCAAGCAGGTAAATATCACGGGGCATCGGTAAGATTCAGCCCCAATGGCGACACCTTATTATACAGACAGTACAAAAATGGCATCATAGATGGTCCGCAACGCTTCTATTATCCGGACGGCAAACTGAGAAAAACTAATTTCTATCAAAACGGATTGCTCGAAGGCTCCGAAACCTCCTTTGGCCCAACAGGGCAAAAAGAATATACAATGGAATTTAAAAAAGGTAAAAAGCACGGCACCTGGTCCTTTTATTTTGAAAGCGGTAAACTAGCTGGAACAGAAACTTGGAAGGATGGTAAAAAAAATGGCACATTTATTACCTACAACGAGCTTGGCCAAATCATGCAAACTGAAAATTATAATTTGGATATGCCAATTGGATTGCATCAAACATTTTATGCTGATGGCAAACTCAAATACAATTGTTTGTACTCAAATAAAGGTGAAAAAATCGAAGAATTCGTCATTGACCAGTTTGGTGTCAAAAAACAACTTTTTCCGAAAGTTGATTAGTCTTAGATCCAACCAAGTAACATAGCAAAGCCCATGAAAAGCAAAGCTGCACCTACGAGCATAGACAGCTTTTCATGTTTGATCTTTTTAATGTACTTACGGCCAATCAAGGTACCAGCAAGTGCCGAAGGAATCACCAAAAACATCAAATACGTTGCATCGTAGTGCATCATATTTTGATCCGATAGATAGACCCCAATCCTTGTGATATCAATTAGTAAGGAAATCAGTGCGGTAGTTGCGACAAAAACTAAAGGTTCTAATTTAAGTTTAGACAAGAACATGGCCCTCAGTGCGCCTTGATGCCCAGAAAAACCGCCAAAGAACCCGCTCAACATGCCACCAAAGCGCATAGACCATGCACCTCTCAATGATAACTGCCAATTGAATAATTCAAGAAGTGCAAAACAAATAAAAATGGCACCAAAAATTGGTTTTAAATAAATTGAAGTAGCGGCACTTATTTGATTTAAGAGAAAGGCACCGAGAAAGGCAAAAAGTATTGCTAAAGCACCAAAATTTCTAAATAAATGCCAATCAATAGATCTTGCCGTGAGGGCAACTTTCAAAATATTATTGCTCAGATGCACAAGGCCCGCCATGAGTACAGCCATTGGTGCATCCCAATAGATCATGAAAACCGGAACCAAAATCGTATTTAAGCCAAAACCTGTATAAAAGGTGGCTAGTGCACCCACAAAAGGAGCAACAATAAAACAGACCCATAGGGCCAAAGAAATGTTTGATTCGTAAATTAATATTCCTAAATCCACAGGTACTTGTATTTTTGTTAAAAGTACAAAAATGATAGACCTCCGCAGCGATACAGTTACACAACCGAGCAAAGCCATGCGCATGGCCATGGCCAACGCCATTGTAGGCGACGATGTTTTTAAAGAAGATCCAACAGTGATTGCGCTAGAAAAGCATGGCGCAGCGCTTTTTGGCAAAGAGGCAGCGCTATTTTGCAGTTCGGGAACACAAACCAATCAAATTGCAATCAATGTGCATGTGCAGCCAGGTGGAGAGGTAATTTGCCATGAAGAAAGCCACATTTACAAGTATGAAGGTGGTGGAATTGCCAAAAATTCAGGAGCCTCTGTGAGGCTGCTTCCCGGAGATCGAGGACGCATCAAGGCTGAAGAAATAAAAAAATGGATCAATCCTCAAAGCGATGTGCATTTCCCGCTCACTCAACTCGTTTCTCTGGAAGACACCGCCAATAGGGGCGGTGGAGCAGTATATGAGATCGAAGAATTGAGTAAAATTAGCACCCTTTGTAAATCATTACAATTGCCCTTGCACTTGGACGGAGCGCGTGTATTTAATGCCTTGGCCGTAAACAATCAGAGTCCGAAATCCTATGGTGCCCATTATGACAGTATTTCAATTTGTTTATCAAAAGGCCTGGGCGCTCCGGTGGGTTCATTGCTTTTGGGCACGGAAGCTTTTATTGAAAAAGCGCGTCGTGTACGCAAGGTTTTTGGTGGTGGAATGCGTCAAGCAGGAATCATTGCGGCCGGAGGTTTGTATGCACTTGAAAACCATATAGATCGCCTCATAGAGGACCATGTCCACGCCAGCCAACTTGCTAGGGCCTTGGAGGGCTGCTCCTATATCCAAACCGTACTTCCCGTTCATACAAATATCGTAGTAGCTAACCTTATGAATGAAAGCCTACGCGACGAATTGATCAAAAAATTAATGCTCAAGGGCATCGCTTGCATGCCTTTTGGCCCTGGGATGATTCGTATGGTCACCCATTTAGATATCACAGCTGAACAGATCGAATTTTGCTGTAAAACTATTGAAAGCTTGTAACCTTTTGCAAAATTTCCGTTAAACGAAATACATGAATTTTGTTACTCATTTTTTGTTTATAGCTACCATTTGTTTTGCCTTTAGCGCTAAGGCACAGCTTAGCCAATGCACTACCACGGATAAGAAAATAAATAAGGCCTTAAACGAGGCCTTAGCACAAGTTGGATTTGAAGCACAAGTCATGGGTTTAGCCCAAGTGGTTCAAAAGTATCCGGAAAATGTACAGGCCTATTATCAGTTAGGGAGATTGCATTACCAACAAGGAATGCGCTTAGGCAACCAAAGTGGCAATTCAAAAGAAGCAGAAAAATTATTGCGAAACGCCTTGGTATTTTATCAAGGAAGTCTACAAAAATGCCCGAGCTATCAGCCAGATACCTACTACTACTGTGCCCGCATCTTGTATAGTTTCAGCGAAATGGAGGCTGCTTATTCATACTTAGCTCAATTCATGTCTTTTGATTCACTTTATCCTGGCGAACTTTCTCCGCTGTACGCAAAAATGAAATCGGAAATAGAACCCGTATACCGCGAATTACGTTTTGCGCCGGAGGCTAAGAAAAACCCCGTTCCGTTCAATGTAATCAAGGTGGAGGGAGCAAGTACTAAAGAAGACGAGTATTTTCCAATGCTCAGCCCAGATAATTCCTTGCTTTTCTATACGAGAAAAGCAGATAAAACGAATCTAGGGGATATTGCGGGCTATGTGCAAGAAGAATTTACGGTATCTAGTTGGCAAGAGCAATTCTCATTTGACCAAGGTATGCCGCTACCCTACCCCTTTAACGACGGCACTTTTCACAATTACGGCTCGGCTAGTTTGTCTGCCGACAATCGCGAACTTATTCTTTGTGCTTGCAAAGCAGAACGTGTCTATAACAAGGACTACCTCAATTGCGATTTATATAGTACACACTCAGAACCAGACCCAAATAAACCAGGCGCCTTTTTGTGGAGCCCGCTAGTTAATCTTGGCCCAAATATCAATACCAAAGATGGTTGGGAAGCTCAGCCCTCTTTGGCAGCTGATGGCAAAACGCTTTATTTTACCTCGCTCAGAAAAGGGAGTCAAGACAACGACATTTACTTTAGTAATAAACTTCCCGATGGCACCTGGGGCCCTGCAGAGCCTTTCACATTGATCAATACCGCTGGAAAAGACAAGAGTCCATTTTTTCATCAAGATGGCGAAACCTTTTATTTTGTTTCTCAAAGTAGCAGAGAAAGGCCGGGCATGGGTGGGCTTGACATATTCATGATGCGTAAGGAGGGAAACGGTTGGGGGCCCGTTCAAAATATTGGATTTCCAATCAACACCCCTGCCGACGAATTAGGGATTTTTGTATCTACTGATGGTAAAAGAGCATATTTCTCGAGTGCCAAAGATCAAAATTGGGATATTTATAGCTTTGACTTATATGCTGCCGCTAGACCTAAAGAAACTCGTATCCTTACCGGGAGGTTAGAAGATGCGACAGGGAATGGTATTGGCCAAGCAGAAATTTCCCTACGTTACGCAAATTCAGACAAAGCCATTCAAAGCACACAAAGCAACGCAGATGGCACCTACGCATTGGCTATTCAAGTGGATCAAAAAGTGCTCATTGAAGCCAGTAAGGAAGGATACAGTTTTCAGGCACAAATCATAGATACCAATACCCTACATACCCCTTCCAATAAAATAGAAACACCAACGCTACAGATTGACAGCCTTAAAGAAGGGTCAGCCTATACCCTAGAAGCTATTTACTTTGATACCGATAAATCTGAACTGAGTGCAGATGCACGACTGATACTAGATGGCTTTGTTGCTTATTTGAGAAAAAGAACCCATCTGGCGATTAAAATTAATGGTCATACAGACGACATAGGAGATGCACAGCACAACCAGCAACTTTCTGAACAACGTGCCTTGGAAGTCATGGACTACATCGTAAGTGCGGGCATCAATGAAGCCCGGATCCAATACGAAGGATTTGGTAAAAACAAGCCTCGTGTTCCAAACAATTCTGCAGAAAACAGAGCCTTGAACAGACGTACTGAATTTCAAATCATTTCTATTGATTAGATAATTTGATTTTTTTTACGGCTGAAGAATCACAGTTCAGCGCGCCATCCAAAGTGAAAATATAGCACAAAAAAAAAGGAGCCCTTTGGGGCTCCTTTTCAATATATTAAGGAATTGCTTATTTAGCGAAATTCTTTTTTTCACGGATACGAGCAGACTTACCTGTGCGCTCACGGAAATAGAATATACGAGCTCTACGCACAGCACCTTTTTTCACAATTGAAATGCTTTCAATGAAAGGTGAGTTCACAGGGAAAATACGTTCAACTCCGATATTTCCAGACATTTTACGAATAGTAAAAGTTTCGGTAGCACCAGCACCACGGCGTTGTAATACAACTCCCTGGAATTTTTGGATACGCTCTTTACTTCCTTCTACGATGCGATATGATACAATGATTGTATCACCAGCTCCAAAAGACGGCAATTCGTTTTTGGCGATTAGCTCTTGTTCGATTTGTTTAATGACGTTCATCTCTGATAATTTATTCCCAATTCAACTGAACGGGGGTGCAATATTACGAAATATTTCTGATTCGATGAACAGCTAATCTATTTTTTTTAGCATTAGATATAAAATGCCAATAAGAGCAACAGGGCAATGACAAGTGAATAGATGAGCAGCAATTGGATATTTAGTGCCTTTTTTTTAATTGGTGGTGTTGGACTTGGTTCATTTTGAGGGACTTCGCTCATTGTAGGTAAATTAAAAAGCCTGCGCCAATCAATGATTTGCCCCCCTACTGACAATTCATTCATTGGTTCAAGTTGTAGAAGCTTTGAATGACTTTTTTGATCAACCGTAAAGCTGGCCGCTGCGTTCACGGTGGATACAAATACCTCGCTATGTTCGTCCAAAAGCAAAATCAAATGAAAAGGTTGCACCCCATCTGCCGTCAAATGAAGGTCATTTTGAGGAGCCGAACCTACACTGAAGTAACTTTTGTTATTCATAAAAACAAATTTATGCAAAATAATGCCGTTAGCTACAATTCTAACCACCTGTATATGAAGGATATTGACAGGATGGCTACCCAAATGGTTGATAAGTTCCAAGGTCAGGCCTTCCAAAGTATGCACAACAACTCGTAACTTTAGCTCTTCAATAGATCATTTATGGGTAAGATTATTGCCATTGCCAATCAAAAAGGAGGAGTGGGAAAGACCACTACAGCCATTAATTTAGGTGGATGCCTTGGCGTATTAGAATATAAAACACTAATTATTGACGCAGATCCGCAGGCCAACACCACCTCTGGTACAGGTTTTGATCCAAAATTGGTCAAAAATATCTACGATTGTTTGGTCAATGACAGGCCTGCCTCAGAAGCAATACTCGAAACGTCTAACCCCAATTTATTTATTCTGCCTTCACACGTAGATTTAGTTGGGGCCGAACTTGAAATGATCAACATGCCTGACAGAGAATTTTTGTTGCGAAAAGCGCTCGAACCCATCAAAGATGACTACGACTTCATTCTCATCGACTGCTCTCCTTCCCTTGGTCTAATTACCGTCAATGCACTTGTTGCCGCCAATGCCATCATGATACCAGTACAATGCGAATATTTCGCCCTTGAAGGTTTAAGTAAATTATTGAATACCATTAAAATAGTCCAGGGCAGGCTCAATCCGGAATTGGAAATCGAAGGAATGGTACTGACCATGTACGATACCCGTTTGCGTTTGGCAAATCAGGTTGTAGATGAAGTCAAGACGCACTTCCAAGAATTGGTATTTGATACGGTGATTCACAGAAATACCACTCTTAGTGAGGCTTCAAGCCACGGCAATACAGTGATCATGCACGATGCTTCTTCGAAGGGCGCTATCAATTACCTCAATTTTGCACGCGAATTACTCCAAAAAAACGACCTCACGAAAATAGGAAACGACGATAAAATTATTGATATCAACCATGAGCTCTAACGCAAAGAAACAACCCGCTTTGGGCCGAGGCCTGAGTGCATTGCTGCATAATTCTGATACTGATATTACTTCAGCAAGTGCTGTGCCTGCTGGCGCTGTTGCATTGATTGCTATTGAGGCCATTGAAGCCAATCCTTTCAATCCCAGAACTCATTTTGAAATCACTGCCTTACAAGAATTAGAAAGCTCGATTCGATCCCATGGGATCATCCAACCACTGACGGTCAGAAAAATGGGTCGCGATCGCTACCAATTGATTTCTGGTGAGCGCAGGTTCAGGGCCGCACAACTTGCGGGCCTTACTGAAGTGCCGGCCTATGTACGAATAGCCAACGACCAAACCATGCTTGAAATGGCCTTGGTAGAAAACATTCAACGAGAAGATCTCAATGCCATAGAAGTCGCACTATCCTATCAACGGCTATTAGAAGAGTGCCAATTGACCCAAGAACAACTCTCAGAGAAAGTAGCCAAATCACGCTCTCACATCGCCAATCACTTGCGTTTGTTAAAGTTACCAGACGCCATTCAGGCAGCCGTACGCGACAAACAAATCACCATGGGGCATGCACGGGCTTTATTGGCCCTCAACTCCCAAGAAGAGCAAAGTGCAGCCTTGCGACGTATTTTAGATGAAGAGCTCTCTGTGAGAGATGTAGAAGCACTTAGCAAACCTATCCACAAGAGTAATACCGGAGCTAAAACAGCTAATAACAAAGCAAAAATAAACCTCAGCACGACCGAAAAACTATATCTTTCCTATCTCACCGCACAATTGGCCACCAAAGTGAGTATAGACAAGTCTCAAGATGGCAAAGGCAAACTCATTGTGCACTTTACCAACGAATCTGATTTACAACGTCTTATCGAATTGCTCAAAAAGTCGGAATGAAGCTGCTATTTTGTTTTGTGCTAATGAGTCAGATACTTAGTGCTCAGCCAATTTTACAAAAAAAAGACAGCCTTGTGTTAGCTTTTCATCAAAAGAGCATGTTGTATTCTGCGTTGCTTCCTGGTGCCGGGCAAGTATTCAATAGCATTGCCTCCCCATTGCACAACCATGCCTATTGGAAGGTGCCTATCATCTATACAGGGCTAGGAGCAGCGGGTTATTTTTTAGTGAGCAACCAACAAACCCAACGCAGTCTCAAAGAAGAATATACCAATCGACTGCAAGGGGGCACTCTCAATCCGCAGTGGGCTGCCTACGATAGCCCAGCCGTCTTGCAGCTCTATCGTCAATATTTAGATTGGCGAGATCTTTCTATTTTAGGATTGGCGGCCGTATACTTATTTCAAATTGCCGAAGCTGGTGCCGAAGCTCACTTTGTACACTTTGATACCAGCCCAGACTTAAGCTGGTCCATTGACCCCGTATTTTATTCAAACCAAACTTTTGGTGCCAAACTCCAACTTAGTTTTCATTGATAAACCTTAACTTTAGGCCATGAAAATAGCTTTGCTTGGATACGGCAAGATGGGAAAGGCCATCGAAGAGATCGCACTCGAAAGGGGGCATGAAATTTCAGCAAAAATTGATTCAACAACTGAGCTCAATAGCATTGATTGGTCTTTGATTGATGTCTGTATAGAATTTACGCGCCCAGAACTTGCTATCAAACATATTACTTATTGCACAGACAAGCAAGTACCTATCGTTGTTGGCACCACTGCTTGGCAAAAAGAACTTTCAATGGTGAAGCAATACGTATCGACCAATAACGGTGCATTGCTTTATGCTAGTAATTTTAGCGTTGGGGTTAATTTATTCTTTGAACTCAACCGACAACTAGCCAAGCTAATGAAAACACAAACTGATTACCAGATTTCAGTTGAAGAAACACACCATATTCAAAAACTAGATGCCCCAAGTGGCACTGCTGTGAGTTTGCTTGAAGATATTCTACAAATCAATGAGCAATACGACGGATGGTCACTCGAACCCATCAAGGAGCAACAGATCGCCGTAAAGGCCCACAGAGAGCCCAATGTTCCGGGCACACACCAAATTTCTTACGATTCTGCAATTGATAGCATCAAAATTGAACATATCGCACACAACCGCAAAGGTTTTGCCCTCGGTGCAGTTATTGCAGCAGAATTTTTATACCAACGCAAAGGCATTTACACCATGTCTGATGTATTAAAAACAACGCTATGAGTTTTCTTTATTACTATTTGTTCCTACTCGCTCACCCCTATTTGGCACAGTGGCATCGTTTGTTTGTTAAATTAGGGCGCAAGCCATGGGAAGCCTTGGTTCCGGGCTACAATTATTTCATTCTTTACAAAGAGGTATTAAATAAACCATGGTGGTCTTTATTACTCGCTTTTCCAGGAGTACATATCGTCATGTGGATGACTATCAATGTAAGTACATTGCGTCGTTTTGGCTTTTTTAGTTTAAAAGATACCCTACAAGGCCTGTTCTTCCCATACCTGCTTTTTGCCAAGGTGGTTAAAGATTCACAACTACAATATGGCGCCCCAACCAATTGGGCCAATTCCAAAGAACTTGAACAACGCAAATGGGGAGATCACCTCATATTATTTATGGCCCTTCCTGTAATTGGGCATGTACTTGCCATTGTGCTCGATAAAGTTTCTCGAGACAAGCCGGGAAGCAAACCGCGCGTCAAAGAATATGGCGATTCATTTGTATGGGCACTCGTGGCTGCGGCCGTTATACGGACCTATTCTTTTGAACCTTTTCAAATCCCAACAGGATCCATGGAAAAAACAATGGTCGTAGGAGACTTTCTATTTGTAAATAAGCTTGCTTATGGCCCCAAAGTACCCATCACTCCACTCTCCTACCCTTTGGTACATAATATTGTTCCGATCTTAAATATCAAATCCTATTTAGATTGGGAAAAAGGAACCTATACGCGCCTTCCAGGTTGGAGTAAAGTGGAGCGCAATGATATTGTTGTCTTCAATTTTCCATCTGGTGATACTGCCATCTTAGACCCAAGAACACCAAGTGGTCTCATGGGCCACGACTACCATGGACTCTTAAACCAAGAAGCCTTTAGTCAGTTCCTTTACAGTAAGCGCGGCACAGACCTTAGAAACTTAGATTCCCTAGGGCAAATCCAGCTCTATGAAGAATACATCAGTGGTTTTGAAAACTGGAAAAATCAAGCCAGGGCTCACTTTGCTGCCGGATTATTTCCAATCAATTCTCAAGAATTTGCCAATGGCATGACCCACGGCGGTCTTATCTATAGGCCCGTAGACAAGCGTGAGAATTATATCAAGCGTTGTGTTGGTGTTCCTGGAGATCTAATAGAAATCATCAATGCGACACTTTATGTGAATGGCAAAAAGGCTTATACCGCTCCTGGGCAAGCACTCAAGTACAGTGTCTTAAAGAATAAGGTGGTTTTCCCATCTACGACAGAAATGCTTTCTAGATATGGCTTGGAAAATTCTGCTGACGGAGCGCGTACAGACTTCGACGATTATTCAGATACTGCTTCTTATATCTTGAATTTAACTCGCAAAGAAAGAATGCGCATAGAAGCAGACTTTAAAATTAAACTCACCAAAATACGAGAACCGTTCATTATTCAAGATAACCTCAACAAACCACTAACGGCTTTGCAAAAGATCCAAAATTTAGATCAATTCCCCAAAGACCTGAATGTTGCCAATTCGATGACCGATTTTCAAAAATTTCGAATCCCAAAAAAAGGGCAGCGCATTAACATCAACATCAATAACATTGCTTGGTATAAAAGAATCATCACTGCTTATGAAGGGCATCAGTTGTCCATCAAAGGAAAAAATATTTATATCGATGGTAAAAAAGCCTCAACTTATCGTTTTGCGATGAACTATTACTGGATGATGGGAGACAACCGCTACCATTCTGCTGATTCCAGGGTCTGGGGATTTGTTCCCGAAGACCACATCGTTGGCAGGGCTTCTTTCTTATGGTTCTCAAAATCACCTTTTGTTGATAGTTTCTTGGGAATTCGTTTTGATCGCATATTCCGCTTTGTAGACTAAGATGCATGTACTGCCAAGTGCCTATTTTCCGTCGCTGGCCTACGTACGCGAACTCTACTTTGAGCCTGTTGTACACCTAGATTGCAAGGAGAATTTTATCAAGCAAAGCATACGGTCTCGATGCGAAATTTTGAGTGCAAATGGGCCCTTACAACTCAATGTCCCCATAGTGCATCAAGGTAAACAAGTTTTGGAAAATGTATGCATTGATTATTCAAAAAATTGGATCGCTGAGCACCTTAAAGCCATAGAGAGCGCTTATGCCAACGCACCTCATTTCGAGTACTACATGCACGATATTTTGGCCTTATTTGCACTCAAACCAAAGTATTTACAACAATTGAACTTAGAAATTCTCAAATGGATCAATCAGTCTTTGGGTTTGAATCTTGAAATAAATTTCACCTCCGTATATAGCGCACAAACACCACTTGACAAGAAAATTTGGCTTGGAAGGGAAGCAAAAATCACAGTACCTTACACACAAGTGTTTTCTGAACCCTTTGACTTTGTGAGTAATTTATCGGTAATTGATGGACTAATGAATGAAGGCCCCTTGCTTAGAAAGCATTTTTTGCCACTCTAGGCGCATCACAGCTGGGTGAAGGTTATCGGCATCAGTAACGATTAAATCACCATGATAAGAAAAGCTAATGATTTTAGGTTGGCTGAGTCCAGAGGGTAATTGCGCTCTTTTGATTATTTCACCATTTTGCCCTAGAACAACGACTTCTCCGCTTTCAGAAAGTAGATAAAATTCATTAGATTGTGGCTGAACGGCAATCGAAATAGGCTCAAAAAGTATTTCCTCGGTATCGAAAGAATACAAAGGCATTTGACTTAGTTGCAAACGACTGGTGTGTAGCAATTTACAAGTAAATCTCCTCTTTCCATTTTCGAGAAGCAAGCTATTGAAAACAACTAAACGTTTTAAGTTAGGATGGTAAGTTATCAAGTGCTTGACATCTTCTTCTGTAGGCAAGGTAAAAAGGCGTTCAGTTGAAAATGCATAGGGTGCAGTTAGAAAATGCAGTCGCTGCTCGGTATCAAGTAATACCAAGGTTGAATCAAATGAGGCCAGTTGCTGCATCTTCAGCTCCTGGGGCAATTGCAACACAGGGGCAAAGCGCTGAAGTTGGCTATCTAGTTCTATGACTTGAAGAGAATCTTGACTGAGCGCCATATTTCTCGTTGAATCTATTTGTACTAAGGCAGTAAGAGGCTGAAGCCCCATTGGTAAGTATGCTACTTTAGATGCGCGCTCAAAGTCAATAGCACCAATTTCTTCTTGAAATGCATCAGCAATTTTGTCAAAATAGTCCTGTACCCCTTCTTTTTGAATGGATTTGGCTGCAATGAAAGACAACGTAGCCAAGGCAAAGGAGAACAAATATTGTTTTGAAGTCATGATTTGAAACAAATTTATATGAAAAACAATTAACTACACCAATAATTAACAAGAAAAAGGACCTATTTTTGTTGGAACGATTATTGTTAGCTCAATGAATATGAAATATTTAGGTCTCTTCTTCTTCGGAATACTTCTTTCAAACCCCACTTTTGCTCAATTTAGTTTTGGTGGTGGATTGAGTACCACTCAATTCTTTAATACACAGGGGGTTCAGAATCAAAAATTAATTATGCCGGGCCTACATGCCCATATTGAAATACCAAGAAGTGGAGATGTAACGCTGTACGGAAGGGTTGCTTATCTGTTCCCTAAGGCAAATTACGACACACTTACGAGTTACGTTACTGCAATCAATCCAACGACCAACCCTTACATTTTAGCCGTCAATAATCAATTCAAAACCAGCTATTTCACCATTGAAGGGGGCAATCGTTACTACATCGGTAACGATTATGACAACGGTTTTTCAGGCTACGGCGGATCAGGATTAATTTTAGCTTTAGGAAAAGTTAGAAAAGTATACTCCAATACTGATATCAGTGGAGAATACCTATGGCAAAATACTCACCAAATAGATCCCAGTGAAATTAGCGAAGGAAAAGTGTTTGCTCTCGGTGGTTATTTGCAAGGTGGTCTCAAATATACCATTCCGGCAGTTGGCACGGTATATTCTGATGTAACGCTCAACTACCTACTTTTGGCCAATGGCAATAACAACACTGCCCTCTCTACGGAGTATCTTTCTCCATTATTTTTCAACTTCACCGTTGGATTTAAGAAAGACTTATACTAGTCCTAGAGCAATTAATTGCATCTTTAATGCCTCCGTGCGGTCTGACGCTTGGCCATCGACCGAAAATCTAAGATGCGCTTGCTTGTAAATAGTTTGGCGCTTCTCGAACAGGGCTTGATAAGTTTTAAAATCCGTGAGCAATGGCCTTTGTAAATCCTTTTCAATGCGCTTGTAAAGCAATTCTGGTGAGCCTTCAAGATAAACCACAGTGCCCTTTTCTTTGAGCACCTCCATTTGCTTGCCATAGCAGGGCAAGCCTCCACCGCAAGCTACTATGCAAGGTTTTTCAGAAAGATTGGCAATGATTTTTTTTTCTAATCCGCGAAAATACGCCTCCCCTTTTAATCTAAAAATTTCACTAACTGAGGCGCCTTCCAAATGCACTATTTGTTCATCCGTATCGATAAAAGGTATAGTCAATTCTTTGGCTAGTGCGCTGCCAACAGTTGACTTTCCTGCCCCCATCATTCCTATGAGAAAAATATAATTCATTCGTTAGACTAGGCTTTTGGCAATCAGCACTTTGCAAATGCCTTTTATTTTTTTATCAAAAATACCAACAATTTCTTTGATGAATCTAAAGATTTAATGTATATTTGCACCCTCAAAACGGCCGATTCCGTAGCTCAGCTGGTAGAGCAATACACTTTTAATGTATGGGCCCTGGGTTCGAATCCCAGCGGAATCACAAAAAAAGTCCACTTCTTTCAAAGTGGACTTTTTTTATACCCTTACCCCTTCGGCTCCTCTAGGCGCCCATCGGCGTGTTTGGCGAAGCGCCCGAGTTTAGCATCGTGCACTTGGTCATAGCGAGGCCAAGGCCAACCGCCGAATTGTGTACTTTGGTAATCTTGAAAAGCCTGATAAATTTCTTCTTTGGAATTCATCACAAAAGGGCCATGTTGCACTACAGGTTCGTTAATAGGGCGCCCTTGCAAAACGAGCACTTTTGAAACTTCCGCACCATTTTTTAGCATACAATTTTGTGCAGCATCGACATCTGCCGCATGATAGTGTGCTATTTGTTGCCCCCCTATCAGTAAACCGTTTCCTTCGTAATAATAAATACTCCTGTTGATACCGGGGCCTGCAGCAGGCAATTCAAAATCAGCACCAGCTTCTAAATGTATATTATAGATGGCAACTTGGTTACTAGGGTCGGCTGCCCATGAGTTGGGCGGGGTGTTGATAGACTGATATTGATTGAATTTTCCGACCAAGACCTCAAAATGCGTTTGAGAACCAATGTTACCTACACTAAATTTTGGAACCGATTCAGCCCACAGCATCTTAAAATGCGGCGCCACCATTTTGCTTTTTTTAGGCAGATTAAGCCAAATTTGAAAAAGCTCTAAGGGGTTGTCTTTGTCTTGATTGAGAAGTGGAAACATTTCTGCATGTTGAACGCCCTTGCCGGCTGTCATCCATTGCACATCTCCGTTGCCGTATCTGCCCGCAGCCCCCATGCTATCGGCATGATCCACTAAACCAGTACGCACCACTGTGATGGTTTCAAAACCTCGGTGCGGGTGCCCAGGAAAACCCGGAACAGTTGAGCCATGATACATGCGAAAACCATCTTTTACAATGAAGTCTTGCCCCATATGTCGGCCTTCAAAATTTTTAGGATCCGGCCCCAATTGAGCATTGCCTTTTGGGAAAAAATCTTCATGATGAACGCAGAAGAGAAAAGGGTCTAGGGTTTCCCACTGGAAGCCCAGCGGACGCATTTTTAAAATGAGTTGAGCTTGCATAGTAGCTTGAGAATTTTTGGAAAACACTGAAAAAGGCTGCACGAGCAAAGCCCCTAGGCCCAAACCCATGCGGGATAAAAACGAACGACGTTCTAATGAATTCGACATAGCAATTATTTGATACTAAAATAATTGATTTACTCAAAAGGGCCTCTTGATTTAAATCAAGAATTTTTTAACCTTCTAATTTAAAGGCCGAAGTTTGATGAAAAGTAAGGTCTGGATAATCTTGTTCTGCCATTTGTAATAAAAATGGTGTTTCTGCTAAAAACACCAGATTTTCATCCTTGTCGAGCGCAATATAATTGCTCTTGGCGCGCTCAAATGAAGCGAGTTGTTCGGCATTAGAGGAAGTAATCCAGCATGCTTTATAATAATTTCGAGGTACAAATCGGCAATTGGCGCCATATTCATGGATCAAGCGATATGAAATAACTTCGAATTGCAATTGCCCTACGGTACCAACAATTTTTCGATTACCAGGCTGTTGAATGAAAAGCTGCGCTACCCCTTCATCTATCAACTGGCGTATGCCTTTATCAAGTTGCTTAGATTTGAGCGGATCTAAATTTTCAAGTTCTTGAAAAATTTCCGGTGAAAACGACGGAATGCCTTTGAACATCATCTTCTCTCCGGTGGTGAGTGTATCACCAATCTTAAAAGACCCTGTATCATAAAGACCAATCACATCTCCAGGATAAGCATCGTCAATGACACTTTTATCCTGGGCCATAAATGAAGTTGGGTTTGGAAACTTCATGTCTTTATTCAATCTGACGTGATGATAAAACTTATTGCGTTCAAATTTTCCCGAAACGATGCGCAAAAAGGCAATGCGGTCACGGTGTTTTGGATCTAGGTTGGCATGAATTTTAAATACAAATCCTGAAAAACGCTCATCGGTAGGATAAATCTCGCGCAAGTCAGTCTGTCGGCCCCGTGGCGATGGAGAAATCTCGCAAAATGTATCGAGGAGCTCTTTTACGCCAAAGTTGTTGACTGCTGAACCAAAGAATACGGGTGCCACCTCACCTGCTAAATAAGTATTTCTATCAAAAGAGTCATAAACTCCTTCAATCATATCAATTTCCTCGCGAAGTTCTACTGCGGGAGCCTCTCCGATGATTTGATCCAAACTCGAATCTGAAAGATCCGCAATGGAAATCACATCTTCAGAAATTTTGGTTTTATTGGCTGAAAATAAATTGAGCCCTTTCTGATAAATATTATAGACTCCCAAAAAGCGATCGCCCATTCCAATTGGCCATGTAAGTGGACACACTTTAATATTCAGTTTAGCCTCTAATTCATCGAGTAGGTCAAAAGCCTCCTTTCCGTCCCGGTCCATTTTATTGATAAAAATGATCACCGGCGTATTGCGCATCCGGCATACTTCCATAAGGCGCTCTGTCTGAGCCTCCACACCATTGGCACAGTCAATGACGAGTATTACGCTATCAACTGCAGTAAGGGTTCTGAAGGTGTCTTCAGCAAAATCTTTGTGACCAGGTGTGTCAAGGATATTTATTTGTTTGCCATTGTAGCCAAAAGCCATGACGGAAGTCGCTACAGAAATACCACGTTGTTTTTCGATTTCCATGAAATCGGAAGTAGCCGTTTTCTTTATTTTATTATTCTTTACAGCACCTGCAGTTTGGATAGCTCCTCCAAAGAGCAGAAGTTTTTCAGTGAGTGTTGTTTTTCCAGCATCCGGATGCGAGATGATACCGAAAGTACGACGGGTTTCTATGGCTTCTGAGAATTTCATTGTCTATTGCATAAAAAAAGACCGCTTAAGCGGTCTTTAAATCTATTGATAGCGTGAAATTAAAAAATTTCGTTCGCTGCGAAATGAAATTTACCTTCTATTTCTGCATTTTCATCTGAATCAGAACCGTGTACGGCGTTGCGACCTTTGCTTTCAGCATAAGCCTTGCGAATGGTTCCGTCTGCAGCTTCTGCTGGGTCGGTAGCACCGATAAGGGCACGAAAATCTGCAACTGCATTTTCTTTTTCAAGAATTGCTGCCACAATTGGGCCGCTTGTCATATACTCAACAAGTTCTCCGTAAAACGGACGCTCAGCATGAACCTCGTAAAAAGCCTTAGCCTGCGCCTCAGTCAATTGAGTATATTTCATTGCCTTGATCTGAAAGCCTGCGCCGATGATCATATCGATAATTTTGCCCATATGACCGTTTTCAATCGCATCGGGCTTGAGCATAGTAAATGTTCTGTTGGTTGCCATGTGTATAATTAATTTGGGTGCAAAGATACCACTTTTTTAAAAAAAGATGTGTAACATTTATTTCGCTTTTTTGGTAACGAACTCGATAATGATACCTATAGTCGGCTGCACAATACCCGAGGCGTTTTCGATGAGTTTGGTTTGGTAGCGCGTTGGGTCGTTGGCATCAAGCACGGGTTGGTTGTTGGCATCGGTCTCGACAAGCAAGATTGGTGCCAATTTTGCCTTGTATCCATAGACATTTTGAATATCCAAATAGAAATTCATATTGAACTTCTTAAGGTATAGCTTTTTATCAACGCGCACATTTAATTGATGAAAACTTGACTCTCTAGCGCTGTTGAGTTGCGAGTAATCTAATAAACCTACTCCATTGACATCCCAATTAGCGGTTAAGGAAGAGGTCGCTACATTATATGGCGTATAGGGTGCGCCACCTGAATATAGCCAGCGCATACCAAACTCCCAGCCATTATTGAAGCGTTTGCCACCTGTTAATGAAACAATATGGCGGCTGTCCCAAGAAGTTGGAACATACACATTATTTTTATCCCGGAATTCCGAACGCACCCAAGTGTAGGCCAGTACTGCATAAAATCCTTTGTAGAGCTTTTGCTGATATAAAAATTCAGAACCATAGCTCCTACCCGATGAACTCGAGCTTACCGCCTCATTGCCTACCACGCCAAAATCAGAACCAATATTGGCCAATGAAATGGAATCTTTTGTGGAGAATGGGTAATAGTTATACTTCTTGTAAAAACCCTCAAGTGTAACCCTGGCATTCCATTTGAAGAGGTATTCTGTCCCAAAAACAAAATGATCTGCTTGAATGTAGCGCAAACCGTTTTGCGCATTGACTAAATTTCCTGTGGCGTCTCTATACCCAAGGATGGTATAGGCAGGCAATTGATGGTAACGCGCGATGTTGGCATTGATAGCTAAATTTTCAGTGAGTCTGTATGATGCTGAAAACATTGGAGAAAACTGCTTAAATGGGTTGCGCATTTGTGTGCTATAAGTAGTACCATCGGCACGCACTCCTAATGACAAACGCAATCTTTCATTCATAAAAGCTTTGCCGAGTTGACTGAATGCAGCATATTTATGCAAGTTCAATTCAGACTGAAAATCAATAACGGCGGGTTGTCCAAAAATGGTCAGTTGCTGATAAGTGTCGTTAAAATATTTGGCAAATTCATAACCCAACCCTATATTCCATCGCCAACCATTCTTTAAATAGGTATGTTCAACACGCAATTTATTTTCTGCTTCAAAAGAACTGTAGTCTTGCAAAAGATATTGTGGTTCTTCAATGCGGTCCTTGTAGCGATATGCGCGGTTATTGAGCATATTCCTACTCGCTACCACCGTCTGAATAGAGGACTTAGATGCATGTTGCCACACTGCACCCATTGTATAATTCCACTGCCCTTGCATAGGAAGATTTCCTAAAATGAAATTATTGTACTTGATTTGATTGGTATCAGTTAGGCCGTTATTGACCTGATCATTGAGCCCAAATTGATCAAGCGCACCCAAACCAATGACAGACAATTTATCTTTTGGGGTGAGCTGAAAATTAAATTTAAATTGATAGTCATTGTAGGTAGGCAGAATGGGTAATTTGAGTGCGGCAAATAAAAACTGTAAATAAGACCTACGTAGTGAAAAAATAAAATCACCCTTTTGCCCTATTGGACCATCTAAGGTCAGGGCTGCATCAGAGGAACCTAGAGCAAAATTGGTTATCAAGGCATCCTTGTTGCCGTCTTTTTGTTTGAAAGAAAGTACAGAAGAGAGCCCGTTGGCTCGATTTGCAGGAAATGCACCTGAGTAAAACTCCACTTCGCGGATAAAATTTACATTGAGCAGGCCAACTGGGCCCCCACTACTTCCTTGTGTGGCAAAATGATTGATATTGGGCACCTCGATACCATCTAGATAAAATTTATTTTCGCCAGGAGAACCTCCTCTGATAATGATATCGTTGCGAAAAGTGGCCCTTGCCGCAACGCCCGGAAGCGCTGCAATTACCTTACTTACATCGCGGTTGGCACCTGGTAGGCGCTCGACTTCTGTTGCACTCAAAGTTTTGAGTGAATTTGGCGATTCCAATTTACGCACAAAAGGGGCGGCAGTGACTTTGATGTCCTTGGAAGTTTGAACGCGTTCTTCGAGTTCTACGTTCAACTCCGTTGGTCTTGCATTGGTAATGAGTACCTCGGACTGAATTTTTTCTTGGAAACCAGGAGCGGTAAATTTAACTGTATAAATACCTGGGGCAAGTCCTTCAAAAGCAAATTTTCCATCGAGATCTACGGCCCGCAATTCTTGCAATTCTATGATATTAACCTTGGCTGGAGATACCGAAGTGCCGTTCGCTAAATTGGTAATCTTGCCAGACAAATAACCCGTTTGTGAAAAAAAAGACGTGCAGATGAAAGAAAATAAGGCAGTTTGAAAAATTCGATTCATGATATGGGAGATTGTTACGTTTCAAACAATTAAACCTTCAAAAAGTTTAATCTTTTGGAATACTCTCTATCCTGATCCATTCTTGGGTTCGAAAAAATGGACCAATGTATCCTCTCACGTTCAATCTATCGTGGTTATTGGCATTGAGCCAAATGGTACAATCATAGGTTTTGCCATTGTCAGGGTCTAAAATAGTGCCTCCTTCCCACCTCGAACCATCCCAACTCATATTTCTCAAAACGAGCATTCCCATAATAGGCTGATTGAATAGTTTTCCGCTGCACTCCGTGCATTTTGAGTTGGGGCCATCCTTTCCACGCTTGTATATGTAGACTACCTTCCCGTAGAGCTTTCCCTCTTTTTTATATAGTTCAACGACCGATTTTTTTAACCCTGTAGCATCGTCTATGGTAATCCAGTATCCGGTGCAAGATTGCGAGCGAACCAGCCCATTTAAAAGAACGAAAAAAGAAAAAATTAAGAATTTAGACACTGTGAACAATTTGTATAAAGTTGTGCAAAATTTCTATACCATGTGGAGTCATAATAGATTCAGGATGAAACTGTACACCGTAAACCTTTTTTTGGGGCACCTCTATAGCCATTGGAACCTTTGTTTTGGAGCTTGCAGTGATCCATTGCTTAGGACACTTTACTTTCCAAGAATGATATAAACCCACTTCGAGCGCATCGGGTAAATTTTTAAACAAACCACTTTTTGCATGAATATCAATCACTTCCTGACAACCATGTTTTACAAGCGCTTGATTCTCAAGCGAACCCCCTAAGTACTCTGTCAGTGCTTGCATCCCAAGGCAAACTCCTAGGATGGGTTTGCGCCCCACCATTTGTTCCAAAAAAGAAAATAAACCTTCTTTATCTTTGGGCAAACCTGGCCCGGGTGACAACACAAAGGCGTCGTAATCGGGCAACAAAGAATGATCAATTTCATCGAAGCGTATGACATCGAGAGCCAAATCAAATCCTTCTAGGTAATGCACAAGATTGTACGTAAAGGAATCATAAAAATCGATCAAAAGAACCCTCACGTAGCTTGTTTTTTGTTACTTTGCAAAAGTAGTAAATTCAAGCATTTGGCATGACCTCAACAAAAAAAGCTATTCAAATTCCAAACGCACCGGCTCCTGTTGGCCCCTACAGTCAAGCAATACTCAAAGGCCATACACTTTATATAAGTGGGCAAATCCCTTTGAACCCTCAAACAGGCTCACTTGAAATAACGACCATAGCCGTAGCTACCCAGCGTGTTTTAGAGAATATTGAAAACCTCCTAACCGAAGCCGGGTTCGATAAAGACGATGTGGTGATGGTGAGTATCTTTTTAAAAGATCTCAATGATTTTCAGGTGGTGAATGAAACTTATGCAGCATTTTTTAGTGGTGTAGCACCTGCAAGACAAACTGTTGAAGTGGCTAGACTTCCACTCGATGTTCCGATTGAAATCTCCTGTATAGCCCAAAAATGAGAGACCAGCCAATTGATCTTAGTGTTGTTATTGTCAATTATAATGTTGCCAATTTTTTAGAGCAATGTCTTAATAGTGTTGAAGCCGCAAGCCAGCAACTAAATGTGGAAGTTTTTGTTGTAGACAACAACAGTGTAGACGGATCTGTGGAAATGGTTGGTAAAAAATTTCCAAATGTGCATCTTTATGCCAATACAGAAAACCTCGGTTTTTCTAAGGCCAACAATCAGGCCATCATGCAATGTAAGGGGCGTTATGTATTGTTGCTAAACCCTGATACAGTTGTTGAGCAAGACACATTTTTTAAATGTGTTGCCTACATGGATAAGCATACAAAGGTGGGTGGCCTTGGGGTACGCATGCTGGACGGTAAAGGAAAATTTTTACCTGAATCCAAACGAGGACTACCCACTCCAGCTGTTTCGTTTTATAAAATTTTTGGCTTAGCTACGCTTTTCCCTAAGAGCAAGCGCTTTGGCACTTACCACTTGGGTTACCTTGATGAATTTGAGATCAACGAGGTGGATGTATTGAGTGGTGCCTTTATGATGTTGCGTTCAGATGCCCTTCTCAAGGTAGGCTTATTAGATGAAGCTTTCTTCATGTATGGAGAGGATATTGACTTATCATATCGCATTCAATTGGGTGGTTTTACCAATGTTTATTTTCCTGAAACTAAAATCATTCACTACAAAGGAGAAAGCACCAAAAAAGGTTCCCTGAACTATGTTTTTGTATTCTACAATGCAATGATCATTTTTGCAAAAAAGCATTTTTCGGAGCGCTATGCCAAGTTCTTTTCAATTGCAATTCATACGGCGATTTATTTAAGGGCAAGCCTTTCTATAGCAAAGAGAGTTTTACAAAAAGTCAGCTGGCCCTTGTATGATGCCTTCGGAACTTACATGATACTGCGCTTACTGGGCAGCCAATGGCAAAAAAATGAAATTGAGTTTCCCGATATGGCCTACACCTATCTGAGTCCGACCTATATATTGATTTGGATATTTTGCACCTGGCTTTTTGGTCTCTACGACAAAGGAAGCCGTATTCATCAAATTTGGAAAAGTACCTTTATTGCCACGGTGGTAATTTTAGTAGCTTATGCCCTATTCCCTAAAGAATGGCAATTTTCAAGATTGTTTATCTTATTGGGCGCCATGGGATTCACCGGAGTCTTTTACGCTGGAAGAGTGATCCAAGACCTTATCCGTTATGGTAATATAAACTTTGGCAAACTTCCTAAAAAGCGCTTTGGCATTATTGCCAATGCCGAAGAATTTAACCGTATTGAAGAGCTTCTGGGTCTTACCTATCCCGAAATTGATCATATCCAACAAATCAATCCTAGCACGGATTCCTTAAACACCACTGAGCTTCAAGACATCATTCGGGTGCATCAGATCAATGAACTTATTTTTTCAGCAAAAGACTTCGGTGCTTCCAATACCATTCAATTGATGGCCGATACTGCGAACCTCAGTTTAGAATACAAGATTGCACAACCAGACACTAGCTACTTGATTGGAAGTTCATCGATAGACCAAGCAGGCGCCTATTATAACTTGCATTTTGATGCGCTGCAACTGCCCGCCAACAAAAGACTCAAAAGACTTTTTGATGTGCTCATGTCTCTGATTTTTTTATGCTTGAGCCCACTATTGATTTGGAAATACAAAAATCCGCAAAGATTCATGAGAAATCTGGTGCAAATCGCTCTGGGGCAGCTTTCTTTCGTAGGTATCGGCACACCCTCTCCTTCATCTAAAAAAGTCAAGGGTTTTATTCTTCGCCCTCAATTCAATCAGGACCAAGCTTTTGACTTACAAGCATTTATTTATATGAAGTCTTATCGGCTTAGCTACGATTTACTTTCTGTTTGGAATCAGCTACATATGCTCGATAATGACACACACTGATATTTACCGAATTTCCTTAATTTTGCAAGCAAAGACATCAATTAACAATACATGGCTCAAATAGAAATACGACTTCCTAAAATGGGAGAAAGCGTAACCGAAGCAACCATTACCAATTGGCTCAAACAAGTGGGCGATACAGTAGCAATGGACGAACCTCTTGTTGAGGTTGCTACAGATAAAGTGGACAACGAATTGCCCTCAGAAGCTGCTGGCACTCTAATTCAAATTTTATTCGAGAAAGACCAAGTTGCCCAGGTAGGCGATGTGATTGCGATTTTGTCTACGGATGGCAGTGCAAGCGCCCCAGAAAATTCAGTTGAAGATGCAGCTCCCTCAATGACAGCACAAAACTCTGAAGGACCCACAATAAATGAGCAAACTCCTAGCCTACATAAAGCAGAAGAGTCAGTTATTAAAAGCTCAGAAGGTCGTTTTTATTCGCCCTTGGTGCGCAACATAGCGCAAAAAGAAAATATTAGTCAAGAAGAATTGGCTCAAATTAATGGAACAGGTCAAGATGGGCGTGTCACCAAAAAAGACATTCTTTCCTACCTAGACAACCGGGGTAACAACCCAATTGGTTCTACAGCACCAAACACTACACAAGCCAAGGCTCCAAGTGTTAGAGACTCTGCTGCTCCAACAGGCAACACTATCGCTATCAAAGAGCCCGTAGTTATGGCAAATAGCGGCGACGAAATCATTGAAATGGACCGAATGCGCAAACTCATTGCCGAACACATGGTCATGTCTGTGCACGTATCTCCACATGTCACCTCCTATGTAGAGGCTGATGTAACCACGATCGTCAAGTGGCGCGAGCGAAACAAAAATGAATTCAAGAAACGAGAAGGTGAAAACCTCACCTTTACCCCTATTTTTATTGAAGCGGTAGCCAAAGCCATCAAAGACTTCCCAATGATCAATGTTTCAGTTTCGGGAACCAATATCATCAAGCGCAAAGACATCAATATTGGAATGGCTGCAGCACTTCCAAGTGGAAATCTTATCGTTCCAGTGATTAAAAATGCTGACCGCATGAACCTTGTTGGCTTAGCTAAAAGCGTGAATGAACTGGCAAACAATGCACGCAACAACAAGCTCAAGCCCGAAGATATTCAAGGAGGCACCTATACGGTTACCAACGTAGGTACCTTTGGCAACGTTATGGGTACGCCAATTATCAATCAGCCACAGGTTGCCATACTTGCACTTGGGGCTATTCGAAAAGTACCGGCGGTTATTGAAACTCCAGATGGGGATTTGATTGGAATTCGCCACAAAATGTTTTTATCTCACTCCTACGATCACCGTGTGGTAGATGGCGCCCTTGGCGGGCAATTTGTGCGTCGAGTTGCAGACTATCTTGAACAATTCGATCCAGAAACATTAATATAAATGGCACTAAAACTCAAGCGGCCGCTTTGTGTATTTGACCTCGAGACCACTGGGCTTCAAATTACAACTGACCGCATAGTTCAAATCGCCATTATCAAACTTTTTGAGGACGGGCGTAGCGAAACCCTCAACGAGTTAGTCAATCCAGAGCAAATTATTCCTGATGAAATAGCGGCCATCCATGGCATTTCAAATGAGATGGTTGTCAATGCGCCCACTTTCAAAGAACTTGCGCCCAAACTCATCACTTTCATTGGTGATGCTGACCTAGCGGGATACAACTCTAATAGGTTTGATATTCCAGTGCTTTCTGAAGAATTATTGCGTTGTGATATTGATTTTGATTTAGGCGCACGTCATTTTGTAGACGTGCAAAATATTTTTCACAAAATGGAACAACGCACACTTGCTGCGGCCTACCAATTCTATTGTGGTAAAACGATTGAAAATGCACATAACGCTCTCTTTGACACCCTAGCCACCTTAGAAGTGCTTCAGGCACAAACTGAAAAATACGCCGACCTCTCTTCAGATGTCGAAGGCTTGGCACAATTCTCTACAGTAGGCAATCAAAAAAATGCCGATTTCGCCGGCAGATTATCCTTTAATGAGCAAATGGAAGTGTGTTACAATTTCGGAAAACACAAAGGCAAGACCGTAGCTGAAGTGCTCAAAACTGAACCAGGTTATTACGGTTGGATGCTCGAGGCCGACTTTCCACGCTCAACCAAATTGGTTTTACGAAAAGAAATGGAGCGCATCAAAACGGCCAATGGCACTCAAATGATGGATGATAAGCTCGAATTGCTCAAAAACAAATTCAAAAAACCATGAAAATCATCTGTATTGGCCGTAACTATGCCGATCATGCAAAGGAGATGAATTCCCCGTTGCCCACAGAGCCCATATATTTTTTGAAGCCCGACACTGCCTTACTCAAAGAAGGCGACTTTTATTATCCTAAATTTACAAAAGAACTCCATTTTGAGTGTGAACTTGTTGTGCGCATTGACAAAGTTGGGAAGCATATTCAGCCACAATTTGCTTCTAAATACTACAGCCAATTTACTTTAGGAATTGATTTTACTGCGCGAGATATCCAACAACTTTGCAAAGAAAAAGGCCTTCCTTGGGAGCGCGCCAAAGGTTTTGACCACAGTGCGCCTATCTCAAGTACTTGGGTAGACAAGCAAAATGTCGATCTTGAAAACGCAACTTTTCAGCTATTCCAAAATGGTGAACTCAAGCAAATTGGTCATCCCAAAGATTTTATCTTCAGTATAGATCAACTAATTGCCTATGTTTCGCAATTCATTACGCTGAAAACCGGAGATTTGCTATTTACAGGCACCCCTGCGGGCGTGGGCCCAGTTCAAATTGGAGACACACTCACAGCAGCACTCAACGGGCAAGAACTTTTGAGTTTAAAAATTAAATAATTTACTCTTTACAAAATAGCGTGGTTTGGCCATTTGCCAAAACAAATAAATAGGTTCCAGCACTCAAATGAGCTAAATCAAAAGTTTGGCCATCTGTGATGGCATCAAAGGCCATTAAGTGCTGCCCAGTAAGGTCGTAAATTGCAGCTGAAAGTTGTCCTGTGATGCCCTTAATTTGAATACTCCCATTGGTAGGATTTGGGTATATTACACATTTCATTACCTGGCCAACACTTGCACTTAGATCGGATCCTGGCTCATTTTCAAGCAGAAAAACACCGCCTAAATCTTGCCCGACATATAGCTCTAAATGAGCATCATTGTCAAGATTAGCTACACATGCTGAAGCATAGGCACCAATTTGAGCACTCAGACCAAGAAAGTCCTCGCTGCGCTCATGAAAAATTTGGTTCGCTGCTACCGAAATGCTATCGTAAAAATGTATACGGCCATCAAGCGCTCCTACGAATAAATACGTTGTGTCTTGGTATTGAAAAAAATGAGGAACTGAGAAACCATCCGGACCATTGCTCTGCACACTTACTCCGCCAAGATTTGTTGATACTAAAGAAAATTGCGGAGCTGAAATAGAGCCTGTATTTTGGTAATAATAAATCGTGCCACCCTTATGACCAATAAGCAAATCTAATAAGCCGTCAGCATTGTAATCAAAAAGTTGAGGTGCGGAAAAAAGCGGTACTTGGATGGGTGTGTTATTCTGATCGACAAGTGCTGTTGTTTGCAGTTGAAAGCTGAGATTCGTTGGGGTGCTGGAATTTAAAAAATATATGATTTGCCCTAAATCATTTCCAAGTAATAAATCTGGCATGCCATCGCCGTTCAGATCGCCAACTGCGGGCAGTAAGCGCAATCCTAAATTAGCACTCGACAAGTTGAGCAAATCTTCATCTATAAGCAGTAATTCAGGAGATACATTGGTGCCCATATTTTGGTAATAAGCAATCCTAGATACCTTATCAAGAACCGGTTGATAAGCAAAAAAATTAGCGACCAGTAAATCCAATAATCCGTCGGCGTTTAGGTCAACAACCAATGGAACAGAGCCAAATCCGTGGTCAATCATTTCTTGCTGAAGAAAGTCATTTTCTTGAAAAACAAAAGTTGGTGCTTGATTGGTGCCCAAGTTTTTATAATACCAAACGCTATTTTCATTTTCAGAAACATTATTGGCATTTGGGGCGACAATAAGGTCTTTGTTCGAATCAAAATCAACATCCAAAAAATAGGCAGCTGCAAAAAGTTGGACATTTGCAGCGATGCTGTTACTTGGGAAATTATAATCGGCACTTACCATTGGGGAATTGGTATTGGGTGCTGTGCCGCCGTTCATTAATCTAATCAAATTTCCATAAGCTACATCGCCAAGCACAAGATCAAGTACGCCGGAATTATCAAGGTCTAAGGCTAAAACCGTTGAGCCCGCATGTGCTTTGGCAGCCTCATTGGGCTTCAATTCAGGGTTTGAAACATTCCCCTCATTGCAATAAGGGCTCGAGTCGTTTAAAAACAATGAATTGCTTGTCACATCTTCTCGGTACTTTCCCCAGCATCGATTCTTGAGCACAAAAATCAAGGAATCCGAATGACCATATAATTCTTGACTCTGGTTTTGGTGATATTGTAGGTATTCACCACTAATGTGATAGGTCAAAATATCCATATCGCCATCACCTTCCACATCAACTAGCGCTGGAATGTCCGCTCCACTGATATATAAATTCAGTACAGGTCCTTCATAATCTGATACCAAATATGGGCTGTAAGCTTGCCACTGCAACCCACTTGACGCTGACCCTACGTTTCGATATGCCATGATACCACCAACAGCATAGCAAAATAAATCTTTTTTACCATCCTGATCATAATCAAAAGTGGTGAGGCGATAAGTTAGATTGGGCGGAAAGAAGAGATGAGCTCGGGGGTCTAGCTCATAAGAAAAATTCGCACCATTTTGTATAGCCTTATAAACCCTTAATTGATTGGCGCTGCGGTCAAAAATGAGCAAGTCATCGAGTCCGTCATAATTATAGTCAAGGGTTGAGAATTGAGGAGTATTGAGCCCACCATCCCATGCTTTGTCTAATATTTGACCATCTGAAATAACTTGGATGGCGTTTGAAAAATTAAATTGAAATTGTGCACTTAAAGGCATTGTATTCAATACGATAACGATGATCAGCCATTTCATAGGTTAAAAATAAGGCTTTTGATTTATGACCTGCGCCATTCAATGATTCTTTTGTCGTCGCCGGCAGTAAGAAATCCGTTGTTGGTAATCAATAAGGCATTGATGGAATGGCGATGTGAGGCCATTTGCATATCTATGCGCTGTGCAATTTGGTCGTCGAGAAGTTGCCATATTTTTATTGTTTTATCTCTCGAGACAGTAGCGTAACAAGAAGCATCTAGCTGTTTAAGCTGGTAAATGGTTCCAAGATGTGCAGGAAACGCAGCTATTTTTGTTCCATTTGCTGCCCATCGCCTGACATAACCATCTTTACCACCACTCAAAAACTGGCCATTTGGCAATACACTCAGTGTTGTACACGCTTCGCTATGCGCTTGGAATTGTTGAATTTCATTAAAAAAAACGGCATCTATTTGCCGCACCATTCCATCGGCGCATGCCAAAAAGAAGGTAGATCCATCCGTATTTACTTCTATATGACGTATTTTGCCACAGGCCAAAGGTTGTTGAAGTAATAAAGTCCAGCTTTGATCCCAAATGCATAACAATCCATCGGCATCAGCCGTGTAAAAATGTTTTGTCCATGGATTGTAGGCAAGCGCAAACACTGCGGCTTGATGCAGGGTTAGGTGCTTGATTTCTTTTCGTTGCTCTGTATGGATCAAATGCAGATGGCCATTAGCAAGACCTAGCACCAATAGATTCAATCCTTCAACGACTAAAATACTAAATGGAGCCTCTGTACAACGAACGGCAAAAGTGTCTTGTTGGCCCGTTGCTTTATGCCACCGAGCAACATACTTATCTGACGAAGCAGAATAATAAAAAGCAGCATCTTGACTTAGGGCATAAATTGGACCTTGATGCCCTAAAATTTGCTGGTGTTTTTGGTATATAGACTCTAATTTATTCTTGTTCATCCTCAAAGTCGTCGGTCTCGTCGTTGACTTGTTTGAGACGATCTGCATAAGATTTAGGCAAGAAGTCAAAGAAAGTGTCGCCGCGCAGACCCAATCTCAAGCACTCGAGTGGAATCATATCGTTGGGGGCAATATTCCCTAGGTTGACTTCTGCGCCAAACAATTTTATGAACCAAACTTGCTGGTTTTTTTGTGGCGCCTCCCAAAGGATATCTTCAGGTTTGACGTTGGCGATAATGCGATTGATTAATAGCGTGTGTGCGGTACCGTTGGGCCTAAATACACCCACGTTTCCAGCCTCCCTTCCTTCAGCTATGACCTTCCAACTTCCTGCCTCTAGCTCTGCTTTCATCAAGCGCACCCACTTGGCAGGTGATATCAAAATGCCACTGTCTTTGGAGCCCACCTCGGACATAACAGTGCGGCTCTGTGAGAGCTCGTGAATGAGTTTACATTTTTCATCGTGTGGAATGATGATCGATCCATCAGAAATTTCTGCCAAATCTAATTTGTATTTATCCAGCAATTTCAAGAAGTCTTTGAACATTCCACGCGCATAAAATGCCTCAAATAAGGTGCCGCCAAAATATGGTCTGATACCTGCATCTTTGTACATTTTAATTTTTTCTTCTAATTGCTTTGTGACAAAGGCTGTTCCAAAACCAAACTTGACAATATCAGTCAAGTGACCTGAAGCCTCAATGAAGTGTTCAGTTTCACGCAAGCCGAGGCCTTTATCCATCATCATGGTTACCCCTTTGTTACGTGGTTTATCACTGCGTTTCGGTATAAAAGAAAGTTTAAAATTCATATTAGTTTGCTAAATGTAAAAAATCGTTGTCGTCTAGGAGCTGTGGATTAATTTCAAAAATCTGCTTGGCCCCGGTGGGGTCTCGTTGCAAACACATTGCAAAAAGGTGCTTGGCTTCTGCATGCTGACCCATCTTCCATTTGATACTCACTAAATGTAATTGTGCCAAACTGAAATTGACATCATGAGCCTCTATATTTTGCAAGTAAGCCTGAGCTTCAATCAAAGATGAGGCACATAAAAATTCAATGTAATCGGTAAAAGCTTCTTGGTCCGAAGGATCCAATTCTAGGCTTTTTAAATAGTGGTAACTGGCCTCCGCATTGCATTCAATTTTTTGATAAGCACCAGCTAGCACATGATGAATACCTGCATTTTCAGAATCGTAATCCAGGGCTTTTTGTATCAGCACAATACCTTCTTTGGTGTTGCCGAGCATATCCTCTACGATACCCAAGCCCAGCCAAGCTTCAGGCAACATCGGCTCAAGATCTATACTTAATTTGTAATAATGCTTCGATAAGGGTAATTCATTGAGTTGCTCGTAGGCCTCTCCTATATAACAAAGTGCCATAGCATCATCGCCATCGTATTTCATGCACAACTCAAAATGTTCAATGGATTTGTGGTATTTTTCAATGGATAGAAAAGCATTCCCAAGATTAAAATGCGCTGGTCCGAATTCTTCATTGATGAGGATTGCATATTCATATGCCCAAACTGCCTTATCGAAGTTTTCGAGCTTACTATATGCATTTCCTAAGTTATACCAGGCCGTACTGGAATAGGGCTGCTCATCAATAAATTTGAGATAAGCTTCAATGGATGCTTCAGTTGCGCCAAGTGCATCGTAACAACGCCCCAATTCATAAAGTGCTGCTTCATTGTGTTTGTTTGCTTGAAGTGCCTGATGGAGTGTGTCAATGGCGTCTTGATATTGGTGCAATCTTTCATATTCTATGGCAATATCAAGATAGATATAATCGTGTTCGGCAATATCAGAATGTGCCAAGGCCAACTTGAAATAACGTATCGCTTGTTTATGCTCGCGTTGCTGAGCATGTATTGATGCCCTGGTCAAATGCAGTTCAGCACTTTCAATTTCTTGCTTTTCGAGCTGAATGATACATTCAAGCGCTTCTTGCAATAAACCCAAACCACCCAAGGCTTGCGCTTTACGCAATTTAAAAAGTGGATTATAGGCGAATTGATACATACCAAATTCGGCTGCAATCTTGGCTTTATTGAACTGACCTTGAATGAGGTAGTGATCGATAAGGCCCTCAAGACGATCGCTATCAATGAATTTGAGCGATTGCCCTTTGAGGTGCGCCTCAAAATGCTCGATATCCTCATTTAAGCTACTGTCGTTAAATTCTTCTTCGTCGTCAAACATAGGACCAATTCTAGAATAAAATTAGGCCCTTTGTGTCAGCATGACAACTTCAGGGGTTTGCACTTATCAACAAATACCAGAAATGTTGATAAGTTCTTCATATCAATGCTCGCCGCAATGCACCACATAGGAGTTATTCAGACTATCCGTATAGGTTCCTAGCTCTTCCAAATCGTGAAGTTCATCGCCACAAAAAGCCCCCATTTCAACCTCTCCGGTCGGCCCATCGTAATGGCATTCTGCACATTTATTTTTACCGCAAGAAAGTGTCAAAAAACCTAATATTGTCGAACTTAAAATCATTTTTTTCATTTCCATCTATTTAATTGATTTTTGTACCCTGTATTTCAAACTCAAGTAGAAATGCCGACCAGGACCCGGCATTCCAATATTTTTAAGACGCGAAAGATGTTCGATATACGTCTTGTTGGTGAGATTTTGAACACCCGCTTGAAGGATCCATGTACCCTTCTTCTCCATGTAAACTCGGGCATTTAAATGCAGTAAGTTGTAACCATCACTTGGTGTTTCTTGATAGGCAACGCGCATTTGAGCAAGTAACCAGCTATGGCTACAACTGAGTTCTAGTTTTTGAATATTCCCTTTGAATTCCCAATGATATAGCAGCTCATTTTGTAGTCGAGTTGGAGGTAAAAAAGAGATGGCGCTATCCTGAGGACTTTGAAAATTTACATATGAAAAATTGCCCTCCCAATGCAAGTTATGCATCCAATGCGGATGGTAATGTGCGCTGAGATCAAGGCCATAAAGACGGCCAAAATCCAGTTGTTCATAGGTAAATACAGGAATGCCATCGATAGTTGATCCATTGGGTTGAATGTAAATGTAGTTGTGCACCCAAGCATGATAGGGATTGAAGGTAAGGCTGCCGTGCTCAGCATTCCATTCACACGACCAATCAAGTTGCAAACTGCGCTCCGGAACCAAATTGCTGTCTCCGATTTCATAACGCAAAGCACCGTGATGAAAGCCATCGGCAAGAAGTTCACTTGTATGTGGTGCCCGAAAGCCACTTGAAAAATTGACGCGATGACGCAAGGTTTTTAACATTTGCCAAGACCAACCAGCAGAAACATTCGGGCTTGCATAACGCTTGAGTATTGACTCAGTTAAAGCTTGTGTTTGAATCCAGCGTAAATCTTGGCGAAGCCCGACCTGAATGAAGTGTTTGGGTGATAAATCATATTTATAAAGACCAAAAAGCCCTTGATCAAAAGTGAGCGCGTTGGGCAAGAGTTCGTCTTCGGCAATTGGCGCATTGAGGTTCATTTGTAGCATTCCAGCTACACCCATGATCAATTGTTGACTGTGCCATTTTTTAGTCCATTTGATTTGGTAGATGGAATTCAACAAATCCATTTCCATAAATGGTTTGGTTACCTTTTCATCGTACTCAACCAAGCGATTGTGTGTTTGCCCCAGTAGCAGATTAAATTCCTGACCTCGAGAAAAATATTTGTATTCATAACTCAAGAGCTGATTGGTAAAAAATTGAGCAGGTAATGAATAGCGCCTTGCCTGGACGGGCACTTGAAAACTCAATGGAGTAGCCAAGGAATCATGAGTATGACCCGGTATTCCTGTTACATTGTTATTGAAGGCATACTTGAACTGATGGAATTGATTGGGCTTAAACCATGAATAGGAGGCCTTTGCTACAGACTCATGAAAGCGTGAATTTTTTGCATAAAGTCCATTGGGCAAAAGAAAGTCTGCATGATTGGCGTAGCTTCCTGCCAGTAAAAAACGTTTATTCCCCCTACTCTTTTTAAAAGTAAAACTTGAACTTGTCCCCTTGGTACTTTGATTAAATTTCTGCTGAAAAACAAGCGTTTGCTGACCGATACGCTCGTAGGGCTCGTCCACCAAATACACCACCCCACCAAGTGCATCGGCACCATAAAGCACCGAGGCAGGACCTTTAATTACTTCTACTGACCCTAATGCCAACTCACCAATGCCTAAACCGTGGTCCCCACCCCATTGCTGTCCTTCAAGACGCAAACCATTTACGAGGGTCACCACGCGCATTCCTTGCATTCCGCGTATGACAGGTTTTGCAATACCGTTACCCAAGGAGCTTGCATAAACACCAGGAATCTTAGTTAGTAATGAGGAAACTTGCATTGCACCTGAAAGTTGAAGGTCATTTAAAGATCGGACTTCCATTGGCACAGTATTTTTGGAGCGCGATGTAAGTTGTTGCGAGCTCACAGTTACCTCTTCAGTTGTCATATGCCCAAGATTGAGCTCAAAAAGCAAATTTGAAGTATTTCCAATGAGCATCGTTTCAATGGTTTCATACTCTGGGTGTTTGACTTGAACGACTTGTTGGTCTGTCCATGTAAAAGGTAAGGCAAACATGCCTTTTGCATCAGTGCGAACTTGAATTTGAAAGGCAGGAACATAAATCAAGACATCTGAAATAGCTTGTTTGCTTTGGGCATCTCTGACGGTGCCTGTAATGCCTTGCTGAGCAAAAAATGGACCACTTAAAAATAAAATAGTCCACAAAAAATAATTTTTCATGAAAAAGAGCAGTTTTGGTAAGTACAGTATGTTGAATTAAGCTGACTTTTTGGGTGGCGCTCTGAGTTGAAAAAGTGTGCTTAATGCACGGGGATGGTTATTCATTATGGCACAATCGCGAACTAGCGGAGGGTGCTTTTGAAAATAAAAAATAGGAAGGTTGGGTGAAGTAAAAACACTAAGTGAAAGATCGCAAATGGGGCAGTCTTCGTCGATGGTATCTGTGGATTGTTTCAGTAATTTTTGATGCTCGGTATGCGCACAATGGTGCCACCAATTTTTGGGAATAAGCACCATGCTAAAGCTGAGTAATAAAAAAATTCCGAAAGCCTTCACTTTACAAAAATAAAAGTTTGAGCCTTTTAGGCACTATAAAAAGTTTATATACTAGAGTAAAGCCTCGATAATGTTATCCATACTATACCCCTCTGCTTCAGCGCGGTAATTGCGCACCAATCGGTGGCGTAAGATGGCTTTTGCCACGGCTTTTACATCTTCAATATCTGGGCTATACTTCCCTTGCAAGGCCGCATGACATTTTGCAGCCACAATTAAGTTTTGAGATGCTCTTGGGCCAGCTCCCCAGGTAATAAAATCTTTGGTTATCTGTGGTGCCATTGGATCAGCATGTCTTGTTTTTGTTACGAGTCCAACGGCATACTCGAGCACGTTGTCAGCAACCGGTATGCGGCGTATGAGTGCTTGATAATCGATGATTTGCTGCGCATTGAGTACGGTTTGCAACTCAATAACTTGGTCATTTGTACTAGACTTGACTATGGTTAATTCCTCTTGATAAGTAGGATAATCTACCCAAATATTAAACATGAATCGGTCCAATTGTGCTTCAGGTAAGGGATAAGTTCCTTCTTGTTCGATAGGGTTTTGTGTAGCCAAGACAAAGAAAGGAGCGTTGAGTGGATAAGTGTTGCCAGCAGCAGTTACAGCTCGCTCCTGCATGGCCTCTAAAAGCGCTGCTTGAGTTTTAGGCGGAGTGCGGTTGATTTCATCTGCCAATATCATGTTGGCAAAAATTGGTCCTTTGATAAATTTAAATTGCTTGTTTTCATCCAAAATTTCCGAACCGATAATATCTGATGGCATCAAATCTGGGGTGAATTGAATTCGATTGAAAGACAAACCTAGGGTTTGTGCAATGGTATTCACAAGTAAGGTTTTGGCCAAACCAGGCACACCAACTAATAAGCAATGAGCCCTAGAAAAGATAGCGATCAACACTTGATCAACGACCTCATCTTGACCAATGATAACTTTGTGAATTTCGTTTTTAAGCGCTTGATAATCTAAGACCAATTGGTCAAGTTGTTCTTTATCGTTCATAGAGAATTAAGGAGTTGTTAACCAATTTACACGAAATGCACAATCTCGATATTGGGCATCAAGTCGTATATAGGCATTAGGAATTTTAGATTGAGTCCATTCATCAATTACGCGCTGTTTTTTATCGTTTTCAGCGGCAAGTTTGATCAATGCGTAATCTTGCTCTAGATTGGCTTGGTGTGCCTCAACCCTATTTTGTAAGCGCACAATTCTTATTCCCTGCTTGCGTTCGTATATATCCGTGTAGAGGGAAGGCAACGACACCCCACCGTTTTCTAGGGCGTCGGTAAGCAAATAAATTTGCTGATCAATTTCATTGAGTTGCTCCATATCCCAATAGACATCAAGGGTATAGGGATTGGTAATGACCCCCTTGTTCTGTTTGGTTGCTTCATCGTTAGAAAAGCGAAGCACAGCCTCATCCCAAGTAATTTGATTTCTAGAAAGTAATTGATAACAACTATCCATGCGCGCCGAGGCAACCGAAATACTCTGGGAGCTATATTCGGGCATAATCAGAATGTGCTGACACGTGTAGTCGTCTCCTTTTCGAGAAACCAATTTAATGATGTGGTAGCCATACATGGTTTCAACAATTTCTGAAACTTCACCTGGCTTGAGGTCAAAAACAGCAGCCTCAAATTGCGGAACCATCATGCCCTTAGAGGCACTGATCTTTCCGCCCTGACTTGCCGAACCTGGATCCATAGATTTTAAACGAGCCATCGTTTCAAAGGTTCTTGAGCCATTAACTATTTGTTTACGGATGTCCACTAGCTGATCGAAGGCTATTTTTTTATCTGCAGCCGTGAGTTCTGGAAATTGCACAATTTGCTGAAAACTCAGCTTCATATTGATATATGGTATGCTATCTTTGGGCAATTTATTATAAAATGCAGTAACCTCCTTAGGCGTTACAGATATATCACCAGTAATCTTTCGCTCCATTTCTTGAGCGAGCATTTTGTTTTTGATGATGGCGCGAAACTCTTCTTTGATAGCTATTGTAGATTTGCCATAAAAAGCTTCAAGGTTTTCTCTTCCTCCCATTTTACCTTCCATGATACGCAAGCGATTTTCCATTTCGGCATCCACTTGTTCGTCTAAAACAACCAAACTATCAATAAGGGCCTGATTGACGAGCAATTCTTCTAGCAATAACTGTTCGAGAATTTGACAAGATTTTCCTTCAAGATTCCGTTCCTTTTCAGGGGGTTGTAAGCGCTGAGTTTCTATATCGGAGAGTAGAATGATATTGTTACCCACTTGAGCAACAATCTGATTGACCAATTTCTGAGCATGAAATTGACCCATTGAGGCAAGAAAAAAGACAAGAAAAAAGCGCTTGAATAGCATCATTATTGACCGATTTGATATAGAACTTCAGTATTAATGACGATTTGATGCTTCAAACGTAACGTGTCTATCCATCTTTTTTCAAGAAATGATTGATAATCTGAAGTTGCCATTCCCTTTGCATCAGAAAATTCCTTAGGGGCTGGCTCTAGAACCTGATCAACTTTCACAACATACCACTTGCCAGCATGCGAATAAACGGGGTTCAGGCCTTTTGTAAACTCCCTTTTATCGAGATAAGGCGTTTGAGCCACTTCAAATTTATTTTCTCTGACTTTGAGATTCAACTCTGATTCTTTGTTGATGATGTCCAATACATCTTTGGACTCAACAGTATCCGATTGGACCAACATGCCATAAACTTGAACAGCAATGAATTCGTCTTTACACTCATAAACAGTGGCATCGAGTCTTTTGGTCCAGTAGTATTTGTTGCGATTTTGTTCAAAGAAAGCTCTCAATCCGGCGGTATCTTTCACCGCTTTATTCCAAACTTGATCTTGCATGATTTCGTATAAGATAATACCATCATGATATTCTTTCAACAAGGTTTTGTA
>Ga0102831_1000005_pt1 | contig 117979 bp, 92 predicted proteins | sample ColrivemetaGS747_FD_84508 | JGI IMG/M metagenome (GOLD analysis project Ga0102831, IMG submission 84508) | Estuarine microbial communities from the Columbia River estuary - Freshwater metaG S.747 | ecosystem: Environmental > Aquatic > Marine > Intertidal zone > Estuary | place: USA: Columbia...
AGGTTTTTCCTGTTCCAGTTGCTGAAATTAACAAACCCTTACTTTGTCCTTTTTGTCTTAGCGAATGTAAGTTTTGAAGCGCAATTTCTTGCATTTTATTCGGGACTAGTAATTCTATTGGCTCTTCACCTCGAATATGAGCTAGTTTCGATCTGAAAGTTCTTTCTCTATTGTAGATGAGCCTGTAATGTTCAATAAAAGCAGATGTAACCGGTGTCGCCGAAATAAATGATGCTTCAAACTCAAGAATGGTTTGATGCACCAAATCAGAGTTGTTTGCAGCAGACACTTTTAAATTCCATTCTTTATTGCTACTTAAAGCATTTGCGGTAAGGTTACTACTCCCAATGATTAGATTATAATGGCTTTGTTTTTTAAAAATGTATCCTTTGTTATGAAAGTCTCCTGAAGTAGCAATTCTTAGCTCTATATTATTGAATTCTAATATTTGCTTTAGTGCTTCTGGTTGGGTAAAATTAAGATATTGAGATGCCAATATTTTCCCTTTAACTCCTTTGCTTTCTAGTTCAACAAGTGCCTGTTTTATGGATTGCAAACCACTTGTTGTAACAAAGGCGACGGAAAAGAAAAAACCATCATTTTCAGGATCACTTAAGTCATTTAATTCGGAAAGTAGGGTAGAAAGGACTCGTTTATTTTTGTCGGGTTCGTTAATTACTAATTGAGGTCGGTATGCGTAGTCCGAAGAAACTTCGCGATCAATGAAACCTGTTTTAAGGCTAGGGAGAAATTTATCTATAAATTCCATCATCTATTTTCTAAAGCTCTGACAATTGGTAAATCAGCCCCAGCCCAATCCAATTCATCAAGTTCTGCAAGCACAAACAATTTATAAGCGGTATGTTCAGTTAGTGTAGGCGAGCTTGATTCTGCTTCGCACAAATACGTATGCATGGTGAGGTGAAAATCGGGGTAGGTGTGTTCAACAGTCAGTAGTTTTTCTTTCGGGTGTATGTCCATGTGAAGTTCTTCTCGAATTTCACGAACAATTGTTTGCTTTTCGGTTTCAGCTTCCTCCATTTTGCCGCCCGGGAATTCCCATTTTTCTGAGATGTAGGGGAGTTTTGAAACACCTCTTCTAACAGCTAGAATTTTGCCATGATGTTCAATGACGGCTGCTACAACTTCCACCTTTTTCATAGGAGTAAAGATAGATAGAATTTGGTTTCAAAATATTTGAAGAATTCTTTGGATTATATTTCATAACTTTTAGTTTTACGCACACTTATAGTCTTTTTCATCTCCTCAATAACTTGCTTCCTCCTCTGTGGTGGGAGCGTATGAATATGCAAATATCCTTCAACGTCATCGAGTTCTTCTTGATTTTCGGCTTCAAGTTTGATACCCTTTTGCCCTTCGCCCATGGACCATGCAATTTTAAAGCGATAGGTAATTCCCTCAATCATGATCCTCGGCCAGGTGCCAAAAGTACCGCCGCCAAGGGTAGAGCGTCCGGCTCCAAAATTGAATGTTTGTCCGTCTACTTGGCATGTCATTCTGTGGATGTGCTCTTTGGGTTTGATTTCAAGGGTGTGTTTGAGGTAAATTTCTTTGTCTTTGAATGTAAAGGTGCATGCTGAGGTGTCGGGGTGCTTGCTGCAATCCAAAAAGACTTCGTCTTGAAAGAAAAGTGCTGTCATTGCTCTTCAACTTTGGTGGCCCCGAAGCTTGTCAAAACGCTAGAGTTATTGATTTGGGGGTCATAGATCAATTGATACAAGTCTTTGCCCTCGGTGTATTCGAAATGGTGCGTGAGGGTATTGGCGCAGTATAAAAAGAAGAGGTCATAGCCTTCGCGTGCGCGCAAGGCATGAATGATATACATATAGCGGTCGTCTGAAGGGTTCACATAGTAGGCCGCAAAATAAAGGTTTTGGCCTTTGTTGAACAAGAGGTCTTGGCTTGGGAAGCGGTTGGCCTTCAAGACAGCGAGTACCGTTTTCTTGACTTCAGCTTCTTTATCGAGGTGTACAAAATAGTTGCCAGCACCTATTTGGATATAATCTTCCATGAGGTTGAACTGGTATTGGGCAAAGAGGGGCAAGGTAGTGCTGAGCAGTACTAAAGCCAAAAAGAGTTGCTTTTTCATAGGGATTATTTTTTAGGTTTTTGTGGAGTTATGGAATTCACAGCTGGGTCATAGCACAAGGCAATACGGCCCTCGGTTTCGTCTACATCATAGAAATAGCGGTAGCGATTTTCCATGTAGTAGCACAAAATATGATAGCCTAAGGTGTTTTGATAATTCCCCTTGATGCAATGCACCACATAAACATATTCGTGGTTCAGGGGGTCGGTAATGGCGGTGTTCAAGAATAAATTGGCGCCCTTGTTAAAGGTCAGTTCATAATTGAGCAGGTTGTCGTGGAGGGTTTCTAAAATGATACGCTTGGCATCTTTTTCTGTAGGCACAAACAGGTAATAATTGCCTTTGCCCACTTCATTGTATTTCTGCATCACGCTCCACTGCGCGCTTGCTAGTTGGCTGATCAAAATAAATAGCAAAAGAATTTTTTTCATGAGCTTTGGTTTTAGGGGTTAGTATTCAATAAATTGTGTGTTCACAAATCGAAAAGTGCCGCTGTTGTCGATATCCGCAAAATACCAATCATAGGTCACTGTTTTGTTTTGGTAATCCACATGGCAAATGTTGTAGCGTTCGTTGTTATAGCACCAGACTTCATATTTTTTAGACTCGGGGTTCAAAGGGTCGGCATATACCTGCACAATGGTGTCTGTCATATGCTTTCCTTCACCAATGTAAGTGATGGTGCCATGGTCAAAATCAAAAAAGATGTTTTGAAAATAATCCACATGCTCAACCAATGAATCTTGTAGTTGAACTCCCTGGTCTGGCCTCCAGACTGTAGCAAAGATTTCATAGCCGTTTGAAATCAAAGAGACATTCGCTAGCTCTAAAGTATCCTTGAAAGGGGCATAAGGGTTTTGCGCCAATGCACTAGTTGGTGTTCCGCTTAGAAGAACTTGAGTCAAGAAAATCAGAATTGCACCACATGCCTTCATCTTTGAGCAGTTTTGAGTCAACAATAGAAGTAAGGTAGGGGTGTTGCATAGGGTTGTTTACCTATGTAATGGAAAAAAAATGTTTGGTTACGCTAAGGGCCGTAGGTTGTTAAAAGCAAAAACCCTAGAACATTGATACATTCTAGGGTTTTCTAATTCCTACAGCCATATAGGACTTGTCTTTAACGAAGCGTTTTGCGGTCTGGACGGGACTCGAACCCGCGACCCCCTGCGTGACAGGCAGGTATTCTAACCAACTGAACTACCAAACCAATTTCTTTCACTTGCGTGAGCAACAACAGTTGCTTTAGAGAATTGTGTAATGCTTTCGTTAAAGCGAGTACAAAAGTAAGGGCTTTTTTGAATATTGCAAACAAATTCGCTGAAATTTTGAAGGTTTTTTAGTCAGGGGCTGCCTCTTTTAAAAATTGGTATGATTTTGGTAGCTTTGTGGTCATGAAAAAAAGCGCTCCATTTTTTTTCAGTCTTTTCCTCGTTTCGCTCTTGCCTTTGCAGTTTAATGCACAGGTTGTTTCTGAAAATGAAGAACTTGATACCGATACGGTTCGAATAGAGACGCCGGAAGTCAAGGAAAAGATTGTCATTCCGCCGTTTTGTTTGATCAATCCTGATACATTGAAGCTAGGCCCTTATGATGAGGTGCTCTGCGATTCTTATGTAGCTTTAGGTATGCCATCGGCATACGATGCATTGCACTCCTTCAATGCGCGCCGCATGGATAATTTCGGGGGTTATATCAATTCAAAAGTAAACAAGGGCCTAGAGGACATCCGTAAAAAAGGTTTTAATTCTGATTTAAAGCAGCTATATATTCAAATCAACCCTCAGACACTTACCGTATACTGGACGGCCGTTGTGGGCCCTAGCGAAGACGGCCGCTGTTATGTGCGCCTCGATAGTCGCGGATCGGCCAATGGTGGGCTAGGGGCAGTGAAGCCGCAGCTTTCTAGAATGCATAATATTTACCCCACCCTTACGCCTGTGATGGTTTTGGATTTTGATGAGAACGTAATTCAGTGTTTTGATTGGAGCAGTAGGCCCCTAGATACCATATGCCGCTTTATCAACATCCGTCAGCAATTTTTTAAGTACTACGATTCAGAAATTGGCAATAGCATTACACTACAAGAATACGTTGAGAAATATCCCTATGCCACCAAAGGCGAGGAGCTCCCTGGCGTAAAGAAATACGTAAAGCCAACGTATAGAACCTATAAAGTAAAACTCGGAGACAACCTCTCGAGAATTGCCGTCAAGCACCACACCACAGTTGCCAAAATCAAAAGGGCCAACAACCTGCGTTCGGATTTTATCCGTGAAGGGCAAATTCTGAAAATACCCTATTGATATTTTACCATTCAACTGCCGAGACAAACACGGTGCCTTTGAAATAAGCCACGAGTTTTTGGTCTTGGTTGGTGATCTTCACTTCATATACCCCCGTGCGCTTGCCGCGGTGCAGTTCGGTGCAGTGGGCCCTGAGGGTATCGCCTAGCTTTACTTTGGCCAAATGAGAAATTTGGGTATCGATACTCATGCATTGCAATCCGCGTCCATTGGACGCAAAAGCCAAGGCAGAATCGGCCAAGGAGTAGGTGAGCCCACCGTGGGCAATGCCAAAACCGTTGGTGGTTTGGGCACTTACCGAACAAGAGAGCGTGCAGGTGCCTAAATCTATTGCCAAAACCTGCATTCCAAGCAGCTGGCTAAAGGCATCATTTTCAAGCATCAGGTGCTGCACTATTTCTTGTGGGCTTTTCATTGGGGGGTTAAATATCTGAGAATGCGAAAGTATCCTTGAGTCGGATGCCTTTTTGGGTGTGCTGCACTGTGCAGCATTCTGTAAGGGCGTCGTGTTCTAAAAAAAGTATGTATTCATTATCGGCAGCTTCAATCAAAAAGCGTTCTTTTTCTGTAAGGGTAAGAAGCGGGCGGGTATCGTAGCCCATGACATAAGGCAGCGGAATGTGTCCGGTGCTGGGCAGCAAATCTGCCATGAACACCAAAGTTTTGCCTTTGTATTGGATTTGTGGCAGCATCATGCTTTCGGTATGGCCATCAAAAAATGATATATCCATGCCTGGCAGCGCCTCTTTGGTAAGCAAACCATTGCGCTTAACAAATCGTAGTTGGCCACTTTCTTGGATAGGCAGAATATTTTCGCTTAAAAAAGAGGCTTTCTCACGTGGGTTGGGCGCAGTGGCCCACTGCCAATGGCTTTCAGTACTCCAGTAGGTGGCGTTCTCAAAAACAGTGCGGTAGGCTTCTTTTTGAGTATCAAAGGCGATGGCGCCTCCGCAGTGGTCAAAATGAAGGTGGGTTAAAATGACGTCCGTAATGTCTGAGGCATGAAAACCCAAGCGCGCTAAATTGCCGTGTAGGCTATCAGTGCCATGTAGGTGGTAGTGCGAGAAAAATTTCTCTGATTGCTTATCGCCGATACCTGTATCCACTAAGATCAGGCGCTTGCCATCTTCGATGAGCAGCGAACGCATGGCCCATGTGCACATATTGTTTTGGTCGGCGGGGTTGGTTTTTTGCCAAATGGTTTTAGGGACCACCCCAAACATAGCCCCACCATCGAGCTTAAAAAAACCGGTATTGAGTACGTGTAGTTTCATATCAATTGGTAGCAATTCTGCCTTCAGTAGCAGGGTTTTTTATGACATCGGCGCCAATTTTTAACACCACCATTTCTGGTTTGGTATTGGCCAGAACGGTAACGGTTTTATCTTGGCGGCCTAATTGGCCAACTTTTGGGTGAAATTCTACGGCGATGATGTCTGATTTGCCAGGGGCAATGGCTTTGGTTGGTTTTTTGGGCGTAGTGCAGCCGCAAGAGGCCTTCACATCGGCAATATACAAGGGCTTCTTTCCAGTGTTTTTTACTTCGAAATTATAGAGGTGTTTGGTGTCTTCCATGACGGTGCCAAACTCATGGGACAGGGCTGTGAATTCCATGGTGGTCATGTTGATGGCGGCTTCCTTTTCTAGGCGTTTTTCTTCCTCGGCCACCTCCTTTAAGCTGTTTTGCAATTCTTTGGTAGTCTCGTCGGTAGCCACTATAGATTTTGGCTCAGGAGTGTTGGTTTGGTTGGTTTGAGTGCAAGAAGCAAGACCCAGGGTCAGGATAAAAAGAGGAAAGAAATGGCGTTTCATGTGCGTGAAATTTGATGTCTTAAAATTAATGAAAAGCTTCAAATAATGGATTATCTCGCTGCGCTCGGTATTCCATAAAAAAAGTCCTTCCGGAACGGAAGGACTTTTTTTTGTGCCCACGACTGGATTCGAACCAGCACACCTGTTGGCACCACCCCCTCAAGATGGCGTGTCTACCAATTTCACCACGTGGGCAGCAGACTTTCCGATAAAGGAATCGGGAGGCAAAGATAAATATTTTACTGAAATTTTTACTCAGAAATAATAGAAAGGCATAACTTCGGCAAAATATTTTTGTTTTTCATGTCGCACGTCTCAACCCAAAAGATTTCGATCGCCGGATTATTGATCACCACAGGTATTGTTTTTGGTGATATCGGTACTTCACCACTCTACGTATTTCAAGCCATCACGGGGGGTGGTAAGCACATTTCTGAGCCCTTTATTTTGGGAGCCCTTTCGAGTGTGATCTGGACGCTCATTCTTTTGGCCACAATCAAGTACATTTATTTTGCTCTGAATGCAGATAACAAAGGTGAAGGGGGGATTTTCGCATTATTTGCGCTACTTAAAAAACGCAGGGTGAAGTGGATCATTATACCGGCATTGATAGGCTGTGCCACGCTTATGGCTGATGGATTCATCACACCAGCTATTTCTATTTCTTCAGCGGTTGAGGGTATCAATGCCATCAATCCGGATTTACCTGTGATCCCCATTGTGGTAACGATCATTGTCATATTATTTTCAATTCAGCAGTTTGGTACTGCAGCTATAGGTAAAATGTTCGGCCCAATCATGACCCTCTGGTTCATTTTCTTGGGTTATTTGGGAGCTATTCATATTATGGATAATCCGGTTGTTTTACAGGCCTTTAATCCATATTGGGCCTACAACTTGGTGGCCAATGTAGAAGGAGGCTTTGCAGTATTGGGATCGGTGTTCTTGTGTACTACCGGAGCTGAGGCACTTTATTCTGATTTAGGTCATTGTGGCAAGGGCAATATCCGCTTGAGCTGGACTTTTGTTTCGACCTTGTTGGTCATCAACTACCTTGGTCAGTCTGCACTTTGTTTGTCGCCGGATTTTCATGTAGTAGAGAACCAAACGATATTTTACAGCATGGTGCCACAGCACATCTTGCCTTTCGCTATTGGCTTGGCAACTGCAGCCACCATCATTGCCTCACAGGCCCTCATTACGGGTGTATTCACCTTGATGAATGAAGCCATTAAGCTCAAGCTCTGGACCAACCTCAAGGTAAAATACCCCTCCGAACACCAAGGCCAAATTTACATTCCGTTTATCAATTGGTTCTTGATGGGAGGATGTTTGTTGGTGATCGCTATTTTCAAAGAATCGGCGGCCATGGAACACACTTATGGGTTGGCTATTACCATCGATATGGTCATGACCTCTATTTTGCTTGGATTTTTATTGACCTTAAAATACCCTAAGGCGAAGTTGTTTTACATTGGCATCTTTATCGTATTCTTGGCTATTGAAGGGGTATTTTTACTCTCTAACCTAGGCAAGGTGGTTTCGGGTGGTTGGTTTACGCTTATTTTGGCTTCGAGCTTTTTTGGAATACTTTTCCTTTACTATAAAGCCAAGCAATTGCGAACGAGCATCACTGAATACTTACCTATGAATTCAGTGATTCCATTGCTCAATGCGGTTCGTGATGATGAAACGATTGAATTTGAGGCCACCAATTTAGTGTTCCCAACACGCTCAGATTCTGCCAATAGATTGGATTTGACTGTTTATCATTCATTGTTCTATAAAAAACCACGCAAGGCCGGTACCATTTGGTTCTTGCATTTAGATATTTTAACTGAGCCCTGGGGCGTACACTATTCTGTTCATCAGATCATTGATCAGCGTTGCTATTATGTGACACTTCAATTGGGTTTCAAAGAAGAACATCGCATTGAGTATATGATGCGAAAAATCTATTGTAAAATGATAGAAAAAGGCGAATTTCCTGGCGAGAGCATATTTGAAAGCGTTCGTGGAAAATTAGACCAAGTGGACTTTAAGTTCATTGTATTGAACTCGCGCGTGGCGATGGATAACCACTTGACGCCATTTCAAAAATTATGCGTAAAAGCCTATCGCTTTGTTAAATCTACAGGGCTCAAACCAGCCGAAGACTTTGGCTTGGATAAAACCAACGTTATGGTGGATTATATTCCCATTACCGTGGCCAATCAAGTGGATCAAGAACTCATTGAAGACTTCGAGAACTATTCGCAGAAGATCTAGTTTTAGCTGATTTCAAAGTAATCGAGGTCTTTGGCAAAGGTTTCTTGCAGTTTGCTCAGACTAAAAGCTGCTAAGCCAATAAAGAATAGGCCTACTAGCAAGGCAGACCAACCGTCTGAGATGCCCATAGCCAATAAGGTGCCAAAGAGCAGCATAATTATATTGACCGAACCTCGCACAAAATTGGGGATCGTATTGGCAGCAGTAGAGCGGATGTTGGTGCCAAATTGTTCGGCCGCAATCGTTACAAAGATGGCCCAATAACCCGTGCCGGTACCCAATAAAAAACAGAGTAGGTAGTAAGTATCTGAAGAAATATTGTAAGTATGCAGTACTATTAAAAACAGCACTGTACAAAGCAAGGTAAAGGCCAAATAAAGAAATACAACCTTTTTTCTACTTCGGAGCCATTGGCTCAGCACCCCTGCAAGCAAGTCGCCGGCACTAAGCCCCAAATAGCAATACATGACTGCCTTTCCATTAGAAATATCATAGACACCTAGCCAAGGGCCGAAATTATCTGCAGAATTCATGACCAAAAGCCCAACAGTATACCATATTGGAATGCCTATACTGATACAATGCAAGTATTTGATCAAATTGGCTCTGTTGGCGAAAATGATTTTCAGGTTGCCTTTTTGAATTTTTGGGTCGTGATTAATTTTTTCAAAAAAGCCTGATTCAAGGGCACCCACCCTAAGTAGAAGCAAAACAAGCCCCATGAGGCCACCAATGATATACACCACCTGCCAATTGGCGGGCTGCCACCCACTGAGCCCCGCAATGAAATGGCCAACTGCATGCCCTTCAGCGCCAATCAAAGAAGCTACTACGGCGCCTAGCGCACCAAAGGTAACCACCAGCATGGTACCATAACCTCGTGTTTCTTTGTTCATCAGTTCAGAGATGAGCGTAATGCCAGCGCCGAGTTCTCCTGCAAGGCCAATACCTGCAAGTAATCTAATGAAGGTATAGCTCGTGATATCCGTCACGAAGGCATTGGCGATATTTGCAATGGAATAAAGTAAAATAGATCCAAATAGCACCTTGATGCGTCCTTTTTTATCTCCTAAAATTCCCCAAAGTATGCCACCGAGCAACATTCCAAACATTTGCACATTGAACAAAAACTTGCCTGTGGCCGCTCGGGCCTCATCAGTAGCATCGGGTATGATTTGAGCTAGGCTTTCAGCTTTCACTACCCCAAAAAGTACAAGGTCGTAGATATCAACAAAATAGCCCAATGCAGCTACTAAAATCAAAAAATATACCTTGCGAGAATCTTTCATGAAAAGTAGTTTTTAATCTAAAGAATGCCCAATAATACGTATTTTTAAAGAAAAATAAGGATGGTACATCATATCGGTTTACAAAGTTCAGTTTTGGGCCAATACTTAGCAGAAATTCGCGAGGTAGGGACCCAAGATGACCGCCTGCGATTTAGACACAACCTATGCCGAATTGCCGAAATTTTGACCTATGAGCTATCCAAAACCTTACCTCATCACGAGGTTTCGGTTCAAACCCCTTTGGGTGAGGCTAAAGTCAATAAGCCAGCAGAGCAACCCGTTTTGTTCACCATACTCAGGGCTGGCCTTGCCATGCATGAAGGTGTCTTGAGGTATTTTGACCGCGCGGATAGTGCTTATATTTCAGCCTACCGCAAGCATAGCTCACCAGAGGTTTTTGAAATTGAAGTGGAGTACCTTGCAGCACCCCTGATTGATCAAAAAACATGGATCATTTCTGATCCGATGCTAGCTACTGGTAGTTCAATGGTAGCCGTTTATGAGGCCTTGCGCAAACATGGCATGCCGTCCCAGATTCATATTGTGAGCGCCATTGCTACTCCAGAGGCATTGAATCTTTTAAAAGAAAAACTACCACCCGCTACTCAAATTTGGGTGGCAGCCATAGATCAAGAACTCACAGCCAAGTCCTATATTGTGCCGGGCCTAGGCGATGCCGGTGATTTGGCTTTTGGTGTTAAAATATAAGCTATAAAACATCAATAATGAATTGGGTCGGTTTTTGGAGTATTTACGGTTTGGCTACAGTAAAATTCTTGGTAAGTACTTTGCCAGGTCCGCGGTTTGAGCTTACGTTTTTTCAAACTTGGTTAGCCGCCTTTCTAGGTGCAGCTACCGCGTCTGCTTTCTTTTTTTATGGCAGTGAACTTGTGATGCTCATCTCGCATCGTCAACGCTTAAAGAACCGCGCCAAGGCACTATCTCAAGGAAAGGAGCCAGTGAACTACAACCGTGTTACGAAACTCAAACGTAGGATCATAACGATCAAAACCAAAATGGGTTTTTATGGCATTACGCTTTTTGGTCCGCTTTTATTTTCAGTACCCATTGGGAGTTATGTGGTCGCCAAATTCTATGGGAAGTTTCCGAGTGCTTTTTTATTTGTTTTAATGGGCTTGGCTGCCAACGCATTTTTGCTCACTTTTATAAGTTATGCCGTTTTCTAAACAACACCTCTTTTTTGACCTCGATAGAACGCTCTGGGATTTTGATAAAAATTCTGAAATTGCGCTGCGTCGGTTGTTTAAAGAAGAAGAACTTGAGGCACAGACGGGAGGCTTTGATCATTTTCATCAGCAGTATGTTTACCAGAATGCGCATTTATGGAAACTATATGGCAAGGGCAAGATTAAAAAAGACGACCTGCGCTATGAGCGTTTTCGTGTTACGCTCAAGCATTTTAAAATCAATGATGAAGCCCTTGTTCGGCGCCTTTCCGATGCCTATGTAGAGATTTCACCTCGCCAGACAGCTCTGTTTCCAAGGGCGATTGAAACCTTGAGCGAATTAAAGCAAATGGGTTTTCAATTGCATATCATCACTAATGGTTTTGAAGAGGTGCAGTTCATCAAACTAGAAAATTGTGGCATGCGCGCCTTTTTTGACGTGGTGGTGTGCTCGGAGTTTGTTGGTAAAAACAAGCCAGACCCAGCTATTTTTAACTATGCGCTCCAGCAGGCCGGGGCCAGGGCTTGGCAATCGGTCATGATCGGCGACGATTATCATGTGGATGTTGCTGGTGCCTTAAGGGCGGGCTTACACGCCGTTTGGTTTGATCCGACAGCCAAAAACAGCTTCAATTATGAGCATTGTATTGATTCCCTTGATAGGTTGCCAGCTTTGTTACCAAAATTGCTTTTGGCCCAATGATTTTGAATCAACCAACTAATTCTTGTCGGATTTTCTCATAGAGCACCATACCGGTGGCAACGCCAACGTTTAAGGACGATATAGCGCCTTTCATTGGTATTTTACAACTGATATCTGCTAAATTGATCAAATCTTGCGTAATGCCTGATTCTTCAGAACCCATAATGATAGCCACACTTCCGCGCAGGTTGGTTTCGTGCAGTGGCACAAGCGCTTTTTCGGTACAAGCAACAATGCGCATGCCGGATTGTTGCAAATAAAATAAGGAGCTTTTGAGCTGTTCGGTTTTGCAAATTGGAATGCGGTTCAGTGCGCCTGCGGAGGCCTTCATGGCATCTGAAGTAGCTAGGGCTGATCCCTTACTTGGAATCAAAATAGCATCAATACCCATGCACTCGGCACTGCGCACAATGGCGCCAAAATTGCGCACATCCGTAATGCGGTCTAGCACCAACACGCTTGGTTTTTTACCCTCTTCAAGCCATTGATCTACCAGAGGTTCGATTTCTTGGTAAGCAATTGGAGGTACCATGGCAATAACGCCCTGATGATTGCCTGACGTAAGTGAATCCAGTTTTTGATTGGGTACGTATTGCAAAAAGTAGTTTTTGCCTGTGAGGGCAGTGCGCAATTCTTCAAAAAGCGCTTTGTTGATTCCTTTTTGAATCAATATCTTATTGAGTTCCTTATCGGCATGGATTGCCTCAATTACGGCGCGAATACCAAAAATGATGTCTGTGCGTTCTTTGCGTTGGTAGGGTTTGTCGCGGCGCTCTTGACGCTCGTTTTTATTGTATTTCTCTTCCATTAGTGGATGTTAAGTTCAAGGACAACATTGCCCTCAAGGGTGCGTGCCACTGGGCAGGCCTTTCCTGCTGCAATGACTTTCTTTTTGGTGAGTTCGTCCCAGTGGTTGCCACTGAGGTCCATGTCAAGGACTATTTTAGCAACGCGCCTTGGGTCTGAAGCCATGTGCTTTTCAATGCTTGCCTCAGCTGAATTAAATGTAATTCCATGGGTTTGGCAATAGATACCCATGATGGTCATGACACAGGAGGCCAGGGAGGTGGCAACAAGGTCTGTAGGTGAAAAAGCTTCTGCTTTGCCATGGTTGTCTAGTGGGGCATCGGTAATTATTTTTGTACCTGAGCTCAAGTGTGTGCACTCGGTGCGCAACTCACCTAAATAACGTATGCTCGCAGTTTTCATCTAGCAAAGTTAATACTTCACCTCGACAAAACCGTGTTTCTCGACAGGTATTCCACCGTCAAAGACTGCTTTGATGACATAAAAATAGGTGCCTTCCTCTACCTTATCACCATTTTGGGTGAGGCCATTCCAAGAAGCGGCCGGATCGGTGTATTGATAAATGGTGTTGCCCCAGCGGTTAAGGATAGTGCATTCAAATTCAGCAATGCCACTATATTGCACAAAGAAAGTATTATTGCCCGTAACTGACGAGAGTACAATAACGTTGGGCGCAATGATGTCGCATGGTTTAAAGCCAATCGTTGCAGTATCGGCATAAGTATAGCATTCATTGGCGATGGAGTAAATATAATTACCCACCGTTGAAATAACGCGTGGGTTGTCGGTATTGCCGTCGGTCCAAGCACCTAAAAACTGAGGATTGTAATTGGACTGAAGGGTCCATTCTGTAAGGGTGCTGTCTTTGGGTACATTGAGTTGATAAGGGTTGAGTTCAAAACTAGAGCCCTGACAAATGTTCGTATCTAGCAGTTGTAGGTAGATGTATGGAGGAAATTCAATAAACTCCGTTAGGGTAATGCCACAAGCACTATCTGTAAAGCTGATGGGATATACACCCGCATAGAAACTTGTAATGAGTGGGTTTTCAGCGTGAATATCTGAAAATTCTATTGTCGTATCGGGGCAAGACCACGTGCCTCCTAGGGCTGAAAGTGTTCCGGTAATTTGTGCTTCATAATTGCAACCAATGCTATCCAAATGTATGTATGGCTCTGCATACAACTCAAGGGTGGTTGTTGCACTGTGGTTACAAACAGCATCGGTGAAGATAAGGGTAAAAATGCCAGACTCACTGGCGTTCAGTGTGGGGTTGAGTGCCGCATTATTGGGTGTGAAATTTAGCGTTGCCAACGGATTGTTCGTGGTATAGCTCCAAGAGCCTCCTGCGGCATCGGCCGTAGTTCCAAGCACTTGAAAATTTAGCTGACACAAGGCCGAGTCGGCAAAAATTTCAGGATTTTCTGGAAGCGTGAGGGTCGTGCTGAGGGTTTGCTGACAAACGTCGTCTGTAAAAGATAGGGTATAGACTCCAGGAGCGCTTATGGAAATCAATGGGTTGAGTGCTGAGGTGCTACTAAAGGTTATGTTTGGCGAAGATGCCGTCCATAGACCACCAGGGGAATTGGTTCCTTGCACTTGATAAGTATTTTGGCAAATAAGGGTATCGTCAAAGATCGAAGAGGCAGTCGTACCAAAGACAGTAAAGGTAGTATCTGTAGTGCAAAGGCCAGCAGAGTCTTGTAGGTTGATGGTATAGGTGCCGGGGCCAAGTATATTGGTGTATTGCGCATTCAAAATGGGGTCAAGGAGGCCCCAACTCACGGTGGAATACGCCTGATCATTCGGGATGCTTAAGGTTACGGCTGTATCAGGTGGGCAAAATGCCATGGGCCCTTGCAAATTGATGGGCAAAGGGTTAATGACATCAAATGTGTCGGAAATATGCTTGTAGCAGCCGTTTTTAGAGACCGTTACACCATAGATTTGGTCGTTACTAATGCTACTTGTGGGCAATACCGTAAAATCGTCCCAGAGGTAGCTGTCATAGGGGCCGTTGGATACACTTAAATCTATTGCTCCACAAGAGTTGGTTGTGAGCAGCAAAGCTGAATCTAGGTTATTGACAATGGTATCGATGACAACCACAAAAGTGAGTGCCGTAACTCCGGGGTTGGGTTGGTTGTCATCGGTGGCTGTCACGGTGATGTTATAGGTGCCCATGGTGGCCAAAGAGCCAATGGCCCGCAAAACAATATTGGCCGTATTGCCTGGTGTATTGGAAATTTGTTGTAAGGTAGTAAGGCCGCCGTTTGAATAAGTTATGCTGGTGCTTTGATTGATTTCTGGCGACAAGAAATTGATACTGAAATCTGCAGAATCGCCGAGTGCACAAATTTTAAAGGTATCACATGAGGCAATCCCTTCTGGGATCGGCGGAATGTTGCCAGAATTGGAGGCATCGAAGGCAAAACTTTTGTAATCTAGCCAATCAATGCCATCAGGGTTGCCTAAAGCGCCATCAAAGTCGTTGCCGGGGTGATCAAAACGTGAAATCAAGAAATAGGAAACCCCGTCGCCTTTATTGGCTCCGCAAGTGGCGGGCACCCCATAAAATCCGTTGATACCCTGAGAGGCATCGCCTGTAGTCCAATCCATGTTTTGATAGCAAAATGCCACATTGCCGCCATCAATAACCGGATCCGAACCATTGGTGATGATCAATTGAAAAGTATTGAGTTTGTCGCCGTGAAAGGCATAGTAACCTACCGCGACCCAATTGACATACACTGCCGTTGGTGTTATTTTGTAAAGCACTTGCCCATTGCCATTGCGTGTGTCTACATCGCCCCAAAAAGGCGCTACAATGGCATTGCCAACCGAAGGAAAAGCAGTGGCTGAAAAAGTGGCCATGGGGCCTGTAAATGTCAGATTTCCGTTGTTATTGATGTAGAGGGAGTTGTATGATTGCCCATAAAGATTAAAGGTAAAGGGAATGGGAATCAAACTTGATGAGCCATCGTCATTGGGCGCCATGGCCAAAGTGTAGGTGGAGTCGGGCTCAATATAGCAATTACAGGCATTGGCCTTGGTGTAGGAGGCAGGCTTTACACTTGCTACAGGCAATTGGATACTCGGGTTGGCCTCACTGTTTACTGTTCCTAATTGCCCTGAAGCCTTGAGTTGTTGGTACAACGGAGAGTCGGTGATTACTTGTGCTTGCAATTGCGTAAGTAAGCAAAAACAAACAAGAATATATACAGATTTGAACATAGCAGTAGGGTTTGGCCTAAATAATAAAGACGCTAATTTAGGGTTTGAGGTTGCACGAATTTAACGTATTTTTAGCAAAAAAAAGAAGCAAATGAAGTATTTAGCAAGTATTCTCGTGATGTGTGTAGGGTTTGTTCAGGCCCAAAAAAAAGCCACTGTAAGTGCACCTGCCTTGCCCTATGATGCCAGTACGGTTGGCGCCTTGAAATTTCGATTGGTAGGCCCGGCTCTTACCTCAGGTAGGGTGATAGATATCGCAGTGCATCCTACACAAAGAGATACTTGGTATGTGGCTGCGGCCTCGGGGGGTTTATGGCTCACCAAAAACCATGGCATCACTTTCGAGCCAATTTTTGACAATTATGCTTCGTATTCATTGGGATGTGTGACCCTTGCGCCCTCTAATCCCAATACTGTATGGGTGGGTTCTGGAGAGAACAACAACCAAAGATCGGTCTCTTATGGTGACGGGGTATACAAATCGGTAGATGGCGGCAAGTCCTTTACCAATATGGGGCTCAAGAACAGTCAGCACATTGGCAAAATCATTGTGCATCCAACCAATGAAAATATCATTTGGGTGGCAGCTTATGGTCCGCTGTGGAGTAAAGGTGGAGAGCGTGGTGTATACAAAAGTACCGATGGCGGTAAAACTTGGGCCCAAACACTTTTCATTTCTGAAAACACAGGGGTTTCAGAAATTGCCATTGATCCCAGTAACCCAAATATTTTATATGCTGCAGCCCATCAGCGTCGTCGACAAGAATATACTTATATCGGTGGTGGCCCAGAATCAGGATTGTATAAATCGACAGATGGGGGCCAAACATGGTCTGAAATTAATTCGGGCTTACCGCAAGGTGATATGGGCCGCATTGGACTGGCTATTTCGCCTGCCGACCCTAGTGTAGTCTATGCTATTGTCGAGGCACGCTATGACAAAGGCGGTGTATACCGCTCTGATAACAAAGGCGAAAGCTGGGCCAAGCAAGGCACTTATTCAACAAGTGGCAATTATTACCAAGAAATAATCTGCGACCCCAAGGACGTCAATAAGGTTTTTGCCATGGATACTTATATGCACCACAGTACCGATGGTGGTAAAACATTTGTGCAAACTGGTGAAAAAAACAAACACGTTGATAACCATTGCATTTGGATTGATCCAAACAACACCGATCACTGGTTGGTGGGTTGCGATGGCGGCTTATACGAAACCTATACCCATGCCAAAGAATGGAGCTTTTTTGGCAATTTACCTATCATTCAATTCTATAAGGTCGTTACTGATAATGCTTCACCATTCTATAACATTTATGGAGGCACCCAAGATAATAACTCTATGGGTGGGCCATCGGCAACTCAAAATGTTTCGGGGATCATCAATACCGATTGGTTCATTACCAATGGAGGTGATGGCTTTGAATCAGCCACAGATTGGTCCAATCCGAATATTACTTACGCTCAAGCGCAATATGGATGGCTCGTTCGCTACGATCGTGCCTCAGGAGAGAAAGTACCAATTCAGCCTATGCCAGGACTAGGTGAGCCGGCGTATCGTTGGAATTGGGATGCTCCTTTAATTGTGTCCAAACACAACGCCAGCACGCTCTATTTTGCGGCCAATAAACTTTTTAAATCTACCAACCGAGGAGACGACTGGCAAACCATCAGCCCCGACCTTACCCAACAAATTGACCGCAATGAAATTGAAGTAATGGGCCAAGTTTGGAGTATCGATGCAGTGATGAAAAATGCATCGACAACCATTTATGGCAATATTGTGGCCTTGGATGAATCGCCTATCAAGCAAGGTTTGTTGTATGTGGGTACCGATGATGGCCTGATTCAGGTTTCCGAAGACGACGGCCAGACTTGGATTAAATACCAATCTTTTACAAGTGTTCCGATCAATACCCGCGTCAATATGTTAACAGCATCATTGCACAAGGAGAACGTGGTATATGCCTGTTTCAATGCGCAGCGCCAAGGTGACTTTAGGCCCTATTTACTCAAGTCTTCTGATAAGGGAAAAACTTGGACAAACATCACCTCTAATTTACCAGTGCGCGGTACAGTCTATTGCCTCAAACAAGACCCTGTAGTTGAAGACTTGCTCTTTGTTGGTACTGAGTTTGGCGCGTATTTCACTACCGACGGTGGTGTTAATTGGACTAAACTTGCAGGCTTGCCAACCACTGCCGTTTATGATCTTGATATCCAAGAGCGTGAAGTTGATTTAGTTGCTGCCACCTTTGGCCGCGGTTTTTATGTTCTGGATAACTACAGCCCACTGCGCACTTTGAGCAAAGAAAATCTCGACAAAAAAGCTCATTTATTCCCCATCAAAGATGCTCTCCTCTACATTGAGGCTGATCCTCTTGGTTTAGAGGGAACGGGCTTTCAAGGCCACAACATGTGGGCTGCAAAAAATCCAAGTTTTGGCGCTACATTCACCTTGCATCTTAAAGATGTTCCTGCATCGCTCAAAAGTGAACGCCAAAAAAAGGAAAAAGAATTGGAGAAGGATAAAAAGGATGTGCTGTATCCAAGTTTTGATCAACTCAAAGAAGAACAACTCGATGAACATGCACAACTCATATGGATTATTTCAGACGAAAAAGGAAATGAAATAAGGCGTATGGTAAGCGATGCTCAAAAAGGAGTGGTAAGACAGCAATGGAATTTACGCAAAACAAGCACCAATCCAATAGGGAGAGGTGGTCAAGGGACCTTGGTGGTGCCCGGCAGCTACTACTTGCGCGTCGTGATGGTACACAATGGTGAGGTGGATGAATTAGTGGGCAAAACATCTTTTATGGTGAAAGGCTTGAACAACCAAACCCTTGTAGCTCAAGATCAACCAGCCCTTAATGCCTTTAGAGGATCGGTGGCTGAACTTAATCGAAAAGTAAGTGGCTCACAGATGCTTTATTCGGACCTCAATGAGGGGCTCATACTCATTGAAAAAGCAGTGCTGAATTACCCCAACACAGACCTGCAAATTTTAAAAGAAATCAGAGAATTAAAGTTAACGAAAGCGCAGCTCAAGGAGCAGCTTTATGGCGATGAACTGCGTGCCAAATATGAGTTTGAATCTGCCCCATCTTTTACAAGTCGATTGGGTCTGCTTGAATACCAACTTTCTGAAAACACTACTGCCGTAAGTGCAACACACCGCGCCACTTTACAAATGGTAGAGAAAGAATACGGACAGTTCAAAGAGTTGCTGGCGGCTTATCAAAAACGCATTGAAGAATTGCAACGCACTTTAGAAAAGTCCAACATTCCCTATACCAAGTATAGATTGAATTGGAAAGAGGATTAAAATTCTTTAGCAAACAAAAAAGGCCGCAATTGCGGCCTTTTTTGATGAGTGAGTTTTTTTTTATTCGTCTCCAAAACGCTCAATGACTTGTTGAGTAACTCCAGTGTTGGAGAACCCTCCATCGTGGAAGAGGTTTTGCATCGTAACATAACGAGTAAGGTCAGAAAACATGCTGATACAATAGTCTGCACAGGCAATCGCACTTGCGTTGCCAAGCGGCGACATTTGCTCAGAGAAATTGATGAATTCCGTAAAGCCCTTGATGCCTTGACCTGCAGTTGTAACCGTAGGCGATTGAGAAATGGTATTGACACGCACTTTTTTCTTGATACCGTAGTGATAGCCAAACGAACGAGCAATTGATTCCAACAAAGACTTTGCGTCTGCCATATCGTTGTAATCTGGGAAGATGCGTTGTGCGGCAATATATGAAAGAGCAACCACAGAACCCCATTCGTTCATGGCGTCATGCTTGTATAAGGTAGCAAGCGTTTTGTGTAACGACATTGCTGAAACATCCATGGTTTGACCGTAGTAATTGTAGTCATTCTCAGTATAGTGTTTGCCTTTGCGCACATTGGGAGACATGCCAATGGAATGCAAAACAAAATCAATTTTACCACCCAAGATTTCTTGAGCTTGGGTAACTAAATTTTCTAGATCTGTTAGGCTTGTGGCATCGGCCGGGATTACTTGACTACCAGTTTCTGCTGCCAATTCATTAATTTCTCCCATACGCATGGCAATGGGTGCATTGGTAAGTACAAAAGTTGCGCCTTCTTCATGGGCGCGTTGTGCTACTTTCCAAGCAATACTCTGATTGTTTAATGCACCAAAAATGATGCCTCTTTTTCCTTTCAATAATTGGTTTGACATGTGCTTCAATTTTCAACAAAGTTAACAACTTTATTTTTCGAGAATGCGTTTGAGATTTTTTAGTCCTTTTTCCAAATCCGTACCGAGCTGTTTTTCCATATCAATGAACAACGACATGATGTTGCCAGGGTAGGGCATTTCACCACTGATACCCCAAGTAACTTGCGTTGTGGTGCTGTCGATTTGTTGGGTGCTCATAAATGATTTATTGGTCGATTCAAAGGGTTCGAAGAATTGTAATTCAAGGTCGATGCGCTGGCCGGGCTGAAGTGCCATTATTTTTTGCTGACCAGAGCCCACTTCGGCATTTTTACTTCTCCATGTGGTGGTAAATCCAGGCTGCCCGTCTGTACCGCTGTGAGTTACCTCCATTTTTGGATCCGCTTGCCACCAAACCCCATATTTTTCCTGGTTTTCGAGCAAACTGACGTAATTGTAAATACTGTCTTTGGGTTGTGAGATTACGGCACTGCGCTTTACATTAAATTTAGTAGGTAAAAACAAGGCAACTACCAAGACAAGGGCAATGAGTGCCAGTATCCAAAAGAGGAGGCGTTTTAAAAATTTAAGCATGTTATAGTGTTTAGGTTGAACTAAATGTACTCAAATCTCTTAAAAACTACAATACGTCAAGGACAAAATTAGGATTATCTAATTTTCTCTATAAATGAATGGCGAATAATCTAATATTTATCTTAAATACTTTTTTTCCGCCCAGAAGGTTCCGAAAGGTAAAAAGGCGGTGATAAAAAGCACCAAACATTTTTGAAAAGGCCATTTTTCTTCAAAATAGAAATAAGCGATATATAGACAATAACCAATAAACAATACGCCATGAATCATACCTACCCATTGATTAGGCTCGGGCATCTGTTGCCCATATTTCAAATACATAGTAAAGAGCAAAGCTATCCAAGAAAAGCCTTCTGCTATGGCAGCAATTCTAAATTGTTTAAGCGCATTCATGATTTTTGTTTTTCAAGGTTAGTGATAAGGTCTCGTATGCGCGCCGCTTCAATGAAATCTAATTCTTTGGCTGCACGCTGCATTTCTTTTTTTAAGTTTTTGATCTCTTTTTGAATGGTTTGAAGATCCAATTCAGATAGGGCCTCTGCTTTAATAGAAACCGAGGGTTCTTTTTGCAGGGCTCGTGCCAGTCGGGTGGGCTGATCACCATCGGCAACCTTGGTACTTTCCAAGATTTTATCTTTTGATTTTACCAGGGCGCGAGGCACTTGGCCATGAGCAGTGTTATACTCCTCTTGTGTTTTTCTGCGTCGGGCGGTTTCATCGATGGTGCGTTGCATCGAGACTGTAATTTTATCTGCATACATCAGCACCATTCCATTGACATTTCTAGCTGCTCGCCCCACAGTTTGTACCAGTGAGCGTTCGTTGCGCAAGAAACCCTCTTTATCTGCATCGAGAATGGCCACTAAAGAAACTTCGGGAAGGTCCAGGCCTTCGCGCAGTAGATTGACACCTATGAGTACATCAAAATCACCAAGCCGAAGTTGTCTGAGAATTTCAACGCGCTCAATGGTGTCTATTTCTGAGTGTATATACCGGCAAGGAATCCCGAGGCGGTCGAGGTATTTTTGGAGCTCTTCGGCCATGCGCTTGGTAAGTGTGGTAACGAGCGTGCGCTCGTCTGACTTGCGCCTTTGTTGAATGTGCTCGATGAGGTGATCGATTTGATTTTTACTCGGATGCACCTCAATTAAAGGGTCGAGTAGGCCTGTAGGTCGGATGAGTTGTTCTACAATAATGCCTTCGGATTGCTGCATTTCATAGTCTGCAGGTGTTGCCGAAACATAAATTACATTTTTCAAAAACCCTTCAAATTCAGAGAATTGAAGGGGTCGGTTGTCAATAGCGGCCTGCAATCTAAAACCGTAATCTACGAGGTTGATTTTTCTTGAACGGTCGCCACCATACATGCCGCGCACTTGTGGAAGGGTTACGTGGCTTTCATCAATGACCATCAAAAAATCATCGGGGAAATAATCCAACAAACAAAACGGGCGTTCACCAGCTTGACGGCGATCAAAATAACGCGAATAATTTTCGATGCCGGAGCAATAGCCGAGTTCACGAATCATTTCAAGGTCGTAATTTACGCGCTCTTCTAATCTGTTGGCTTCTTCATCTTTGCCTTCGGCTTTAAAATTGGCCACTTGCAAAGTGAGGTCATCCTGAATTTGAAGGATGGCTTGCCTCGTGTTGTCAGGACTAGAAACAAACAAGTTGGCTGGAAAAATATCAATCGACTGAAAAATTTCTAAGGTGCTGCCACTTTGGGGGTCTATAGCAGAGATACTTTCCACTTCATCGGTCCAAAAGCCAATGCGAAGTGCGTAATCGGCATAGGCCAGATAAATATCAACGGTATCGCCGGCTACTCTGAATTGGCCACGCTCAAAATCATCACCAGCCCGCTGATAAAGATTCTCGACCAATCTGAATAAAAATTTATTGCGCTCAACGGTATCACCTATTTTAAGGTGTAGAATGCTATTTTTAAATTCTGTTGGGTTGCCAATCCCATAAATACAACTCACCGACGCGACAACGATGACATCTCTGCGCCCGGAAAGCAAAGCCGAGGTGGCGGCCAATCGCAGTTTTTCAATTTCATCGTTGATTTGTAAATCCTTCTCTATGAAGGTTCCAGTTGAGGGAATATAGGCTTCAGGTTGGTAATAGTCGTAGTAGGAAACAAAATATTCTACAGCGTTATTGGGAAAGAATTGCTTGAATTCGCCGTAAAGTTGAGCAGCTAGGGTTTTGTTGTGTGAGAGTATGAGCGTGGGGCGTTGCACTTGTGCTATGACATTGGCCACCGAAAAGGTTTTACCACTTCCTGTAACGCCTAGTAGGGTTTGCTGACTTGATTGGCCCTGTAGCCCCTCCACCAATTGCCTGATGGCCTCTGGCTGATCACCAGTGGGTTGATATTCTGAAACGAGCTCAAATAGCATGCCTCAAAATTACCAAATTTAATGCGCATGGTCTTATATTTGCCTTATGGATGATAAGCACTGGATTATAGTTACTGCTGAAATTTCAGCAACCCTTGATCAAGTCTGGGAAAAATGGACCCAAGGGGCCCATGTAGTCAATTGGAATTTCGCGCACCATTCTTGGTGTTGCCCGAGGGCCACAAGCGATTTTAAAGTAGGGGGCATTTCGAGCTACAGAATGGAGGCCAAAGATGGCAGCATGGGTTTTGATCTCAACGCCACCTTTACCCAAATAGAACCGCTGGCAATGATCGCATCGGTATTAGAAGATGGCCGCAAGGTGGAAGTGCGTTTTACAAAAAGCGAAAAGGGTATACATATTGAACAGCGCTTTGAGCCCGAAAGTCAAAACTCAAGAGATCTACAACAAATGGGTTGGCAAGCGATTTTAGATCAGTTCAAGACTTATTGCGAGCAATAATGCATCCTGATATTGCGGCACACATAGCCCAATTTCCACCGACAACGCAAGTCCGGTTGAAGCAATTACATGGCTTCATTTGCGAGCAAATGCCCGCACTTACACAAAAAATTGGCTACGGCATTCCAACCTTTCAAAAAGAGGGCAAAAACTTTATCCATTATGCAGGCTATTCCAAGCACATTGGTTTGTATCCAGGTGCCAAAGCAATTAGCCATTTTTCAGAAGAATTTAAACGTCGAGGCTTTAAATATTCAAAAGGAACAGTTCAGTTTGCTCTCGAAGAGGAACTGCCTTTGAATTTGATTGCCCAAATTTTGAATTATCTCAACAATAAATGAAGCCAAAAAAAAGCGCCCTAAGGCGCTTGATTAATTTTTTGCTATCCATATGCACTGCTTTTTTCCTTTGAGTACTTCAATGGACGAACTGTATTGTTTTAAGAAATTCAGTACTTGAGGACTAGCAAGAAGGGCTTTTGTAGCTTTCGAATGTGTAGTGTAAGTATTTTTAATCATAGGCAACAATTGTTTTATGCTATAACGCAATTTTATTACAAATATTTTATGTCAGATAATTTCTAATTTTGTAACATCAATCAACAACAAATATTTCTTAAATGATTCAGCCAGGAGTTGCCACAGGCAATGAGGTTCAAGCCATTTTTAGGCTTGCCAAACAAAAGGGTTTTGCATTGCCAGCAGTCAATGTATCGAGCAGCAGCACAATAAATGCCGTCATGGAAACAGCAGCCAAATTGAAGGCGCCCGTTATTATTCAATTTTCAAACGGTGGTGGGCAATTTATTGCGGGAAAAGGCCTTTCAAATGCATCTGAACAAGCAGCAATATTAGGCGCCATTTCAGGGGCCCGTCATGTACATGCATTAGCCGCTGCCTATGGGGCAACAGTTATTTTACATACAGACCATTGCTCTAAAAAACTGCTGCCATGGATAGACGCCCTTCTCGATGCAGGCGAAGCATTCTTTAAAGAAACGAGCAAGCCTTTGTTCAGTTCTCATATGATCGATCTGAGTGAAGAGCCCTTGGCTGAAAACTTGGAGATATGCGCCCAATATCTTGAGCGCATGTCAAAAATAAACATGACTTTAGAGATAGAACTCGGCATTACGGGAGGGGAGGAAGACGGCGTCGACAACACCGAAGTTGACAATGCGAAGTTGTATACACAACCAGAAGAGGTTGCTTTGGCCTACCAAACCCTTCTTGGCATTTCTCCCCGTTTTACAATTGCAGCTTCATTTGGCAATGTGCATGGCGTTTATAAGCCTGGTAATGTGCAGCTTACACCAGTAATTTTGAAAAATTCTCAATCCTACATCCAAGAAAAATTTGACACCGAATACAACCCTGTAGATTTTGTTTTTCATGGCGGATCAGGTTCTTCAATTGAAGAAATTCGCGAGGCGATCAGCTACGGAGTTGTCAAAATGAACATTGATACAGACCTCCAATTTGCATTTACCGAAGGAATTCGAGACTACATTGAAGCGAAAATGCCTTATCTTCGTACCCAAATTGGTAATCCCGAAGGGGAAGATCAACCAAATAAAAAATATTACGATCCACGCGTTCTATTGCGAGCAGGCGAAAGCACTTTTGTAAAGCGCCTCGAGCAATCATTTGCAGATTTAAACAACATCAATACATTGATTTAATAATATGGCTTGGTTTAAAAGAAATAAAGAAGGAATCACGACTTCAACTTCCGATAAAATGGAAGTTCCAGAAGGTTTATGGGTACGCTGCTCTAATTGCAAAACGCTCTATACCAGTGAAGACCTCACTGCCAATAACTATGTTTGTGACCGTTGCTCGCATCATGAGCGTATTGGTGCAGCACAGTATTTTGAATTACTTTTTGACGACCAAAAATTTGAAGAACTAAACGCTAATTTAGAATCAGGTGATCCACTTGGGTTCGAAGACACCAAGAAATACGCCGACCGCATTGTGGCCACACAAAAAAATACAGGCTTAAAAGATGCCATTCGCACCGCCAAGGGAACCCTCAATGGGCAAAAGCTAGTGGTTGCAGCTATGGACTTTAATTTCATTGGAGGCTCTATGGGTTCGGTGATGGGTGAAAAAATAGCGAGAGCTATAGATGTTGCTATTGCTGAGAAATCCGCCTTTATGATCATTTCAAAATCCGGTGGGGCCCGCATGATGGAGGCAGGATTTTCATTAATGCAAATGGCTAAAGTTTCTGGCAAACTTGGGCAATTGTCAGAGGCAGGCCTTCCGTATATTTCTTACCTCACTGACCCCACCACAGGGGGTGTCACTGCTTCTTTTGCCATGCTGGGCGATATCAATATTGCAGAACCTGGAGCTTTGATAGGCTTTGCAGGTCCAAGGGTTGTCAAGGAAACCATTGGTCGAGACTTACCTGAAGGATTTCAGACCAGTGAATTCTTATTGGAGCATGGCTTTTTGGATTATATCATCGAGCGCACACAGCTCCGTGAAACCCTTGGCTTGTCTCTTGAATTGTTTTTCAATTAAAACTAAATAGTTTGTATTTTAGAGGATATTTTTTTCCTCGCTATGAAGTACCTACTATTTGTTTTCATTCTCCTTCATCAATGTGCACTTTTTGCCCAAGATACCACCTGGGTGCAAACCTTTACCTTTGATTCTATCACGACGCGTCGGGCAAATTTTCAATTCCCTGCTTCTTTAGATACCGAACGCTTTGAGAAAGTACAGATGTACTACAAGCTCAAATGTTCGCCGCTCACGACCTGGGATCAATACAACTGCGGCGAATGGGATTATTTGACTTACACTAAAGTTTACGACCATACCGGTGCATTTGATTCAGTTGCCGTCAACGGAATGCAGTTTTTAGCCAATTGCGCCAGTCCGGCTCAAATTAACCTCAAACCGCTTCCATATACAGAAGTGGATCAATACCAAATGCCAGTATATACAAGGCCTGACACAGGCCCAGGAGGGGCGCCGCTGAGTCATGTTGCATTCAATAACGGTAGTGTTGTGTCAACACAACCTTTTGTCAATAGTGCTCAAGGTAGTCGTTATCAGTTCATCATGACTGCAGCAGAACTTAGCGCTGCAGGAATTCAAGCAGGGCCGATTAGTTCAATACAACTCAATCTTGTAACTGGAGGAGAATTACAATGGCCCCAAATATGGATGGCCCATACCCAGCAAACTACCCTTTCGGAGTTTATTCAAGCGCCATTTTTAGGTGTTTTTAATGCTTCCTTTGGCCCGGGTATGGCAAATGCACCCTTAGTTGCGGGTTGGAATACCTTTGTATTTTTTCAAGATTTTGTTTGGGACGGCACGTCAAATATCTTGGTGCAATTTGATTTAAACAACAATGATTTTCCAGCCAGTCAGAACTTGGAATTCCTTATGGAGCAGACTTCAAGCCCGATGTCTTTAGCCTATGGAAGCCGCAACGGCACACTCTCGCTTTCGGGTTCAAATTATACCATGTCTTCATTTGTTAACGAGGAAATTGGCGGCGCCTTTACCGTTGAATTTTGGGCGCGTTCAGAATTCAACATGGGTGTAAATACAAGCATCATGGAAGCACTTGACAGCGCTGGCCGCAGGGTCTTTAACATTCACATGCCTTGGAGCAATAACAATATTTATTTCGATGCCGGTGATGAAACAGGCTACGACAGAATCAATAAGGTTGCCACAAGCAATGATATTGGTGATTACCAATGGAATCATTGGGCCTTTGTCAAGGATCAAGCCAGCGGTCAAATGTTTATTTATAAAAATGGCACGCTTTGGCATAGTGGCACGAACAAAAACAGAGAAATAGGCTACATACAAAAATTCATCATTGGAGCCAATGGCAATGCTGCCAATTTTTGGAGTGGAAAAATAGACGAACTCCGTGTTTATAAAGCGGCTTTGAATGAAACTACCATCGCCTCTTTCTACCAACAAAAGGTAGATAATACGCATCCTAATTGGAATGATTTGGTGCTATACCATGATTTTGATAACCTGCGCTATGCCATTGATTTGAGTGGCCACGGCCATACCCTCATGCCCTCTGAATTCGGGATGGTAGCACCAGACCCTATTTTTGGCGTTTATGCAGGGGCACAAGCGCAGAATTTAAGGCCAGTACTGAAAATTGGCCAGGATGTTGCGCAAGGCATGAGCACCACCTTAGTGAATCAACCAATTCTTAAAGAGCCCGTAGTTGTATTTGAACAGGCCCCATTAAACAGGCATTTTGAATTGATTGAAACCTACATTGGCGCACCTGAGGGTGTGGAGGCAATCATTGACGGCAACGGAACTGTGCTAAGTTCAACACCAGTGCAAACAACTCTTTCCTTAAATAACCAACCCATTGTGGTTTACAACCCACCATATGAAGTCATCAATAATGTGGAGATTGCTCGTTACATTACACCCTATGGTATCCAATTTGATTTAGGCCCGAACGGATTTACGTGGATCTATGATGTGACGGACTATCAGCAATACCTGCACGGGCTTGTTGACCTATCTGCACATAATACCCAAGAACTTCTCGATTTGAAATTTGCATTCATCAAGGGTACTCCTCCTAGAGATGTCATCAAGAGGGAACCCATTTGGGCCGATTCCAAATCTTATAATTTTGGTCAAATGGCCGCAGATGCTGTCTTGCAAGCCAAACCCATTGTGCTTTCAGATAGCGCCGAAATGTTTAAAATCAAAACGCGCATGTCTGGCCACGGACAAGTTGGAGACTACGCTTGTTGTGAATGGGTCAATAACAGTCATCAAATCAAGGTTGATGGCATCCCGCGCTTCAATTGGAGCATTTGGGATGCGATGGTGTGCGGAGACAACCCCAATATTGGCCAAGGTGGTACGTGGCCCTATGCCAGAGAAGGTTGGTGCCCTGGCGATATGGTCAAGGATTTTGAATTTGAACTCACACCTTATGTCAGCCCCGGCGATACCGTAGAATTAGATTACGCTGTCAATGCCGTACCCGCCAATGATCCGGGGCAAGCAGGTGGAAATTACATTGCTGCCTACGATTTGATATCTTATTCAGCACCAAATTTTGATTATGATGCGGCCATTGTTGATGTGCTCAATCCTAATAACTACGAGTATTATTCCAAGTGGAATCCTACATGTCAAAACCCGAGAATTATTCTCAAAAATACCGGTGCTCAGCCACTGACTTCCTGTAGAATTTTTTGTTGGCTCGATTACGGTTCCAACATGGTCTATGATTGGACGGGTAATCTTGACTTTATGGAACAAGCTATCGTTGAAATTCCTATTACTGATATGAATTGGTGGTACGAGCAAGACAGCTCCTACACCTTCACGGCCTGGGTTGCTGATGTCAATGGAAATATCGGCCCAGATTTATACAATCAGAATAGTTTAATGACAGTAAAATACGATGCCCCAGAGCGCATAGATGGGCCGTTTTTTGTGTGGCTAACCACCAACAACAAGGCTGTTGAAAACAGTTACCAGCTATTAGACCATGCTGGCAATGTATTGTTTGAGCGCAATAACCTCCAGAATTCCTCTCAATACAAAGATACTTTTGACTTGGCTCCGGGTTGTTATTCAATTATTATAGAGGATACTGATCATGATGGTTTGTCATTTTGGTATTCGGCACAAGTAGAAGGTGAAACCGCTGGTCAGATGCGCTTGCGTAAAGTAGGGGGGAGCTACATCGAATTTTTCCCAGGTGATTTTGGCCATTATCATCGTTATGATTTCACCGTGGGCTTCACTTTAGATGTCCCAGAAATGAATCAAAATGCAGAGATTAAAATTTTTCCCAACCCAACAGCTGGTTTAACCACCGTTGAATTGAGTGGCCCTATTAATGGGGAGGCACAACTTAAATTGCTCGATTTGACAGGAAGGCAGCTTTATCAAGAATCGATGCATGCCACAGATCTCTTTGCTGAAAGTTTCATAGATATGAGTGCCTATTTATCTGGCACTTATCTGATTCAAATTGATACACCACTTGGCACCTACACGAAAAAAATAATAAAACCATAGAAAATGTATATACTGCGAATTCTTTTCATTGTTCAATGTGCTTTTTTTTCTTTGGCTTATGGTCAATTCTCAATTGATTCGCTTTCTCATATTGATTACCAGGCTTTGCATGGGGCAAATCTCAATGACGTTTGGGGATACACCGATGAATTCGGCAATGAATATGCCATTGTAGGAACCTCCAAAGGCACGTCGATTGTAAACATTACAAATGGCGCCCAACCCCAAGAGGTATTTTGGATGGCAGGCACCGAATCCATCTGGCGAGACCCTTGTGTATTCGGAGATTACGCTTATGTCACTACCGAGGCTGAAGACGGACTGTTGATCATTGATCTTAGCCCGCTGCCTCAATCCACCAACCTACCCACTGCCATCTATACAGGTCCTGCATCTAATCCTTGGCAAAGTGCGCATACTTGTTTTACCTCTGAGAGTGGTTACGGGTATATTTTTGGAGCCAATCGCGAAAATCAAGGGGTCATAATTTTGGATTTAAATAACAATCCAATGCAGCCCCAGGAAGTTGGTGTATTTGATATTTCTTATGTGCACGACGGTTTTGAACGCAACGACACCTTATACACAGCGCATATTTATGATGGTTATTTTTGCATTGTGGATGTATCAGATCATAGTAACCCAGTACTTTTAGCAACCCACAATACACCAAACTTTTTTACCCACAACATATGGCCAAGTGCCAATGGGCAAACGGTCTACACCACCGATGAAATTTCGGGTGCATACGTAGCCGCCTATGATATCAGTAATTTACAACAAATTACAGAGCTAGACCGCATACAAACAATGCAAGGCACGAGTGTCATACCACACAACACTCACGTAAAAGGCGATTATTTAATTACAAGTTACTACAGCGATGGCATCGTTGTTCATGATGCCCATGACCCGGCAAATCTCATTCAGCTCGGGCGCTATGATACCTACCCAGGCCAAACTCCAGGTTTTGATGGTTGTTGGGGAGTATATCCTTTTTTTGCTTCAGACAAAGCTGTGGCAGCAGATATCACTGAAGGTCTTTACATCTTGAAAATCAATTATGCTCCGGCAGCTAGTTTGGTAGGTGTGGTAAAGGACCTGACAAGCGGGCAAGTACTCTCCGGGGTGAGTGTTTCCTTACTCGGGGCAGCAATGCAAGAAAATACCAATGCCCAGGGGGTTTATAAAACCGGGATAGCCACCTCGGGTAACTATGTCGTGGAGGTCAATAAACCAGGTTATTATCCGCAAACAGTTCAAGTTTCATTAGTAGAGGGCTTTACAACAACCCAAAATTTCAATTTATTGCCTATCCCTCCTTATGCATTGCAAATCAAGGTTTTGGACCAAGCAACAAACCTGCCCATTTCAAATGCAGAAATCAAATTGGTCCACCCTCAGCTCATTCATCAGGGCGTCTCTAATGGATTGGGACAGGAAGATTTCACACTTTATTACCAGGATAGCTATGAGCTGGTGGTTGGCAAATGGTCTTATCAAACCAAATGCTCAACTGTACAAATTGATGCCAATACCCAACAATTGATCGTCTATCTCAACAAAGGATATTACGACGACTTTACCTTCGACTTTGGATGGACCGTACTTTCCAATGCCCAAACAGGCAATTGGGAACGCGCCAAACCTAATGCAACTACCAATACAGTATTTGACAATGATTCGCCACTGGACTGCTTTGATCAATGTATGCTCACCGGCAATGGCACGACACCAAACCCGGACCAAAATGATGTCGACAATGGATTTACGACCTTGAAATCACCCATTTTTGATTTGAATGGCATGAGCACCCCCTATCTGAATTATGCCCGTTCTTTTTTCTGTTTTCATGGGCCAGGAACTTTCGATGACACCCTCAGTATTTGGTTGTCCAATGGCCTCCAAAGTGTGCTCATTGAACAAATCATAGGTCCGCAAGGAAATCCCATGGAGTGGGAATACAAAAGTATTGCCCTCGATAATTTAATTGCTTTTAGCAATACCATGATGTTGAGTGTAACGATTGCGGATTATCCTGGTAGTCCGAATATTACTGAGGCTGCTTTTGATCATTTTAGCATAACCAATGAGCCCGTGTTATCAGCACCGAATGCTCCAATTTCCGATGAGCTACGGCTTTATCCAAACCCGGGCATAGATCAAATATCAGTCAGTGGCATTCAAAATGAATGTGCTTTTGAGGTCTATCAAATGGATGGTAAAATACTAAGTTCAGGAAGCATTTCACCTAGTCTTCCGACCATCAATACAAGTGCATTGCCCTCTGGATTTTACTTACTGAAAATTGGTAGCAAGTATTATCCTTGGCTCAAATCAGGACAATAACATATATCTTTGAAGTAAGAAAGACCCCATGCAACTATCAATTGTTATTCCATTATACAACGAAGCTGAGTCCTTACCAGAATTGCACGACTGGATTGTGAGCGTGATGGCCGCCGAGCAACTTAGTTATGAAATTTGGTTCATCGACGATGGCAGTAAAGACAATTCCTGGGAGGTGATTACACAATTAAGTGCACAAAATGCCGCTGTAAAAGCCTTAAAATTTCAGCGCAATTACGGCAAATCTGCTGCCCTCCAAGTTGGTTTTGAAGCCGCTCAAGGCCAGGTTGTCATTACCATGGATGCCGACTTACAAGATTCACCTGATGAAATCCCTGAGCTCTACCGCATGGTAATGCAAGAAGACCTCGATGTGGTCTCGGGTTGGAAAAAAGTGCGTCATGACCCATTGTCTAAAACCATACCAACCAAGCTCTATAATTGGGCTGCTCGCCGCATTACCGGAATTTATTTACACGATTTTAATTGCGGTCTGAAAGCCTATAAAAATGAGGTGATCAAAAGCATCGAATTATATGGAGATATGCATCGCTATATACCTGCACTGGCAAAATACGCAGGTTTTCAAAAAATTGGAGAAAAGGTAGTGGTGCATAGAGCTAGGCAATATGGCGTGACAAAATTTGGTCTCAATCGTTTCTTAAACGGCCCACTAGACCTCATGACCGTGGCCTTTATGGGCAAATTTGGCAAAAAACCGATGCATTTTTTTGGTGCCATTGGGGTATTTATGTTCTTACTTGGCTTTGGATTATTTGCCTACATGGGCATTGATAAATTGCTCATTCACCAATCGGCCGAAAGGCTTTCTAGCCGTTCAGACTTTTATGTTGCACTTGTGGCCATGGTAATTGGTGTGCAATTCTTTATGGCAGGTTTCATTGCCGAATTGATTGGAAGAAATTCCAGCACCCGCAATCATTACCTGATCTCAAGCAAGATTGGTCAATGAATGAACTTCCCAAAATAGGCCCGGGCTGGACGCTTTTTTTAGACCGAGATGGAGTCATCAATAAACGACTCTTCGATAGTTATGTGCTTGACTGGTCGGCGTTTGAATTTACTCCAGGATTATTAAATGCGGCAGCTAAAATTGGCAAGGCTTTTGATAAGATTATCGTTGTAACGAACCAACAATGTGTTGCCAAAGGGCTACTCAAACAAGAAGAACTTGATGCCATACATCAACAAATGCTTGAAGCGCTACATGCAGCCGGTATGCAAATAGATCTTGTTTTAGCAGCGACGGAATTTAAAAATGGAACGGCCCAACGCAGAAAACCAAATATTCGGATGGGACTTGAAGCAAAGGAGCTAATTCCTTCCATTGATTTTAGCCGCTCTATAATGATTGGAGACACCAATACAGACATTCTCTTTGGCAAACGACTAGGAATGTTCACTATTTTAGTGGAGTCTGAAGAACGAGTCAAGGAAGTTGCAGATTTAAGGCTTCCGCATTTGGCACACTTAAGTACTTACTTATGAAATATGTTTTTTCTTTCTTACTTACATGCTTGGCGGTATTGTGTGCCACTGCGCAACTCAATCAAACAGATGCCAAAGGCAAGAAGCAAGGCCCTTGGCAAAAAAACTATCCTGGCACCAATATTCCTCAATACAGAGGTCAATTCATAGATGATTTGCCCACAGGACTGTTTACGTACTATTTTGAAAGTGGGCAAAAACAGGCTGAAATTCAACACGGTTTGCCAAATAAAACTGCAGCCGTACTCCTGTACTATGAAAATGGGCAAGTCATGAGCGATGGCTTTTATAAAAGTGGCCGCAAAGATTCACTTTGGTATAACTATGCGATGAGTGGTGAACTGATGAGTGCCGAAAACTATAAAAACGATGTCCATGAAGGCAAATCTATTTATTACTACAAGGAAGGTCAGTATTTAGAAAATAAATTACAAGTACGCAGTGTGCAATATTGGACTAACGATGAACCCAATGGCCTCTTTGAAGAGTATTTTTATAACGGAAAATTGAAATTAACCGGCACCTACAAGAATGGCGAAAAAATAGGTCTTTGGTCGGAGTATTACAACACTGGTCAGCTCCAAGCGCGCATCAACTACAAGAACGACTTACAGCATGGCTGGACAACCTCCTATGATAAATTTGGCAAAACACAAAGCCGAGTTATGTATCGGGATGGATACGCCCTCTCTGAAAGTGAACTCAAAGTGTTTTTGGAACGATGCAAGGCAAAAAACATTGACCCCAACCAATGAGACAAAATCCAGCAAAATGGCTTTTTTTTTCAGCTTTGCCTCCGTTTCGGGGAGGGATTTCAAAGTTTAGTGCAGCTACAATTAAAGCATTACACACCAGTGTGGAGCTAAAGGCATTTACCTTTAAAAAACAATACCCCGACATGCTTTTTCCCGGCTCAAGCCAGTATGATTTTGAGCTTCAAGACGTGGGTGCCAAACGCGTTGTTTCCACATTTAACCCCTTCACTTATTTATTTTCGGCACTACGTTTTAGAAAGGAGAAGCCCGATGTTTTTGTCAGCTCCTATTGGATGACATTCATGGCGCCTATGATGATTTTCTGGACTTGGTTTCTTCCAAGGCGCACCAAAAAAATTGCCATCATCCATAATTTGAATCCGCATGAAAAACGTTTTTACGATACATGGTTAAACAAGCGCTTTCTACGTGCTTATGATGCCTTTGTGGTGCTTTCTGCGGCAGTCAAAAAGGAAGTATTAGCCTTGAAACCGGACGCCAATATCATTTTGCTACCTCATCCTCCTTATGAGCTTGATACACCTCGTCTTTCTAAAGAGCAGGCTTGCGCAGCCTTGAATTTAAATCCTCACAAGAAGACTTTATTGTTTTTTGGACTGATTAGATCTTATAAGGGCCTGATGGAATTGATTTCTGCCTTTGATCTATTAGGTCAAGATTACCAGTTATTGATTGCAGGTGAAGTTTATGGTGATGCGGCAGCCTATCAAAAAAAACTCGAGCTTTTGAGCAGCTCAAATTGGCGTTTTGACCAACGATTCATACCCGAAGAAGAGGTGGCGACTTATTTTCAAGCTTCAGATTTGGTTGTTTTACCCTATCTCAGTGCAACTCAGTCTGGTGTACGCGCCTTGGCCTTGAGTCAGCAATGTCCGGTATTGTGCACAAATGTTGGCGGATTAGCCGAAGGTTTAGAGGCCACAAATCAAGGTTTTGAGTTGTTGGAAACCGACCCAATAAATTTTTCAAAACGCATTCAAAGTCTTTTTAATCAAGGAGATATACTAAAGTGTAAGGCCCATCTTTCTCAAAGTAATTTGAATATCGAGCAAGCATGGAAAGATTTTGCTTCGGGCCTGATTGAAATTGCTCAAAACACCTAGTTATTTTATTTGAATTTGATGATGCAAAATCCTATATTTGCAACCTTAATTCAAATTCAAATACACTAGAAATGCGTTTAAAAGGATTTTTTTGGTTCTTATCCATACTGCTTACAGCTGTTTGCCTTTACCAGCTATCATTTACTTGGGTAGCAAGCAACGTCGAAACCAAAGCAGCAAAAGAGGCTGACCTCAAGGTGAGAATGCTTCAAGACGAAGCCAAAGCCAATGGCGGTAAAGCAATTTTACCTAACAGTACAGAAATTGACTTCAATGACCCTGAAGCTACAGAATTGGCCAAGGCTGCCTTCTTAAATGAGATCTTAAGAGAAAAAGGTGAAAAGCCTGTTTATCCGGTACTAGGGTCCACGTTTGCCCAAGTCAAAAAGATGTCTTTAGCCTTTGGTCTAGACCTTGTTGGTGGAATGAGCGTTACTGTTGAAATCTCTTACCCAGACCTTCTTCGCGGTCAGGTGAAAAGCATTACAGATCCTAAATTTACCAAACCGTTCAATCGTGCAGTGGCTGCTTACAACCGCGACGGTGGTGATTTCATTGCCACCTTCATTACGGCCTATAAAAAAGCCAATGGCTCTTTGCCTTTGAGTTACATCATTCGTGGAGAATCTATTGGTATCAAAACAACGGATGCTGAAGTAGAAAACTACCTTCGTGAGTTGGTTGCCTCTTCTATGAAAGGAATTGAAGACATCATTGGTCGCCGCATCAACCAATTTGGCGTGGCTCAACCAAATATCCAAAGAGACCTTTCCACAAATCGCCTTTATATTGAACTTCCTGGTGTACAAGACGAAGAAACAGTTTCACGCAAAATTCGATCCACCGCAAATCTTGAATTCTACGAAACCTACATGCCTGAGCAAATCCAACGCCAATGGCAAGAGGCTGCTCGTTTGAGCAAGCTCAATGAGGTAGTGATTGAAGACTTAGTGGTCGCTGACTCTACTGCAGATTCAACGGCAATTGCCAATGATACAGCAGTTCAAACCCAAGCAGCAAATACACAACAAACCGTTTCCAATGCAGCCAAGAAAAGTTTGGCTGAATATGTAACTCCAGTAGGTGGTTATGCCATTGGATATGTAAATGCTGCTGACAAGGCAGTTGTTGATCAAATTTTGCGTCGCAAAGACATCAAAAATACCTTTCCGCAAGATCTTAAATTTATGTGGTCTGCAAAACCGGAGAGTATTGACAACAAAACCAAAAAAACAGCTTATTTCCTTTATGCTTGCCGCATACCAGACAACGGTAAGGCGCGCGTGCGCGGAGAGCATGTAAACAATGCGAAAGTGGATTATGACCAAACAGACGGTAGTATCGTAGTTAGTTTGTCTATGACAGATGAGGGTGCTGATGAATGGGGCCGCATGACTACAGAAAATAAAGATCGCATCATTGCTATTTCTATGGATAGTGTGGTATACAGTGCTCCACGTGTAATCAATGCCATTACTAATGGAAATACGCAGATTTCTGGAAGTTTTTCATTCCAAGAAGCCGAAGACCTTGCCGGACTATTAAATGGTGGTGCACTTCCGGTTCCTTGTGTCATTAAGGAATTACAAAAAGTAGGACCAACCATTGGAGCTGAAAACTCTAAAGCTGGTTTAATCTCCTTTGGCGTGGCCTTCATTGCAGTATTGATTTACATGATGTTCTATTATGGCAAAGCAGGTCAGGCTGCCAATATTGCACTTATTGTGAACGTACTGTTTATTTTTGGTTCGCTTGCATCTTTTGGTGCTGTCTTGACCCTTGCAGGTATTGCTGGTATTGTACTCACCATCGGTACGGCAGTAGATGCCAATATCTTGATTTTTGAGCGCGTCCGCGAAGAACAAGCCCAAGGAGCAGATACCGAAACTGCAATCGGTACAGGTTTCCGCAAAGCACTACCTTCAATCATTGATGCCAACGTAACACACCTTTTGGTAGCAATTATCCTCAAAGTATTCGGTACGGGTGAAATTGAATCATTTGCAACCACATTGATCATTGGTATCTTTACTTCGATGTTTTCTGCCCTTGTGGTAGCTGAATTGGCTATTCATACTTGGATGTCCAAAGGAAAAAATGTAAGTTTCAATACCACCTATTCAAAAGGACTTTTCCAGAATTTCAATTTTGACTGGATGGGCAAGAGAAAATATTTTTATATATTCTCTATTCTTGTAACGGTTGCCGGAATAGTTTCTTTAACGCAACGTGGCCTCAAGCAAAGTGTGGAATTTACAGGTGGCCGCACCTTTGCAGTTAAATTCGAAAAGAAGGCTGATATCGAAGTGATTCGTAAAGAACTCAATAAAGTTTTTGTTGAAAACGGTGAGCAGGCCTCCGTTGATCTCAAAACAAAATCTAACGATTATAACGTAGAAATCGTTACGAACTATTTGCTCAATAACGATGGAGCAACAGACCAGGTCAATGCCAAATTGAAAGAGGGTCTCAATGCATGTAAAGATAAAATGGGTTCCTATGAAATAGAAGGTTCACGCGCTATTTCAGCATCAATCTCAAGCGAGCTCTGGACATCTTCGAGCATAGCTATTACGCTGGCTTTAATTGCAATTTTTGCATATATCCTCATTCGTTTCGGACACTGGCAATATTCCTTAGGAGCTATTGTAGGTTTGATTCACGATGCTTTCTTTGTAATTTCTGTATTCTCTTTACTTCATGGCTTCTTGCCTTTCTCTCTTGATGTGAATCAAGCATTTATAGCAGCCATTCTAACAGTCATTGGTTACTCGATGAACGATACAGTAATTGTATTTGACCGTGTACGCGAAAACATGCGCAAAAGCAAGCCTGATGACAACCACGTACAAATCATCAATGCATCACTCAACAGAACGCTTTCGCGTACATTTAACACCTCAATGACCTTGTTTGTCGTTGTGTTAATCATGTTTATTTTTGGTGGCCCAGCCATCAAAGGCTTCTTATTTGCATTATTAGTGGGTGTAGTTATTGGTACCTATTCTTCACTTTGTGTTGCTACACCAATTTTACTTGACTTCTCTAAGCGTCTTCGCGGATAGGAACAAAAAATAATTGAAAATTAAAGCCGCTGAAAAGCGGCTTTTTTGTTTCCTATACGTCTGTATAAGTAATGAAAATTAAAAAACTAAAGATTGGATTAGTCATTGGGGCTGCCACTTTATTGGCTGGGCTAGTATGGCTTCTTACTATTCCTTCAGCCAAGTCAATCGCAGATCCTTATGCCTCATTGATTTTAGATGAAGCTGCTGATCAAAGTGCAGATAGTATTCAGTCCTATTTGAACTTGCCCGAACTCAAAGCCAGTGGCACGCTATCAAACCCTTTGAAGTGTCGAAAGATGCACATTACTACCCAAATCGATCAAGGTATTGCAACAACAGATTATGATTTGGTTTACTACAACCCAAATGATAAAATCCTAGAGGCCAATTTTGAAATGCCTTTGTCTGCCGGTTCGGTAATAAGTTCTTTCGAACTACAAATCAATCATCAGATGCGTAAAGCCGTAGCCGTTGAGAAACAACAGGCACGCATCGCTTATGAAACTACAGTGCGAAAAGGAATAGACCCGGGCCTCGTGGAACACAACACGGCAAATCTTTTTAAAATGCGCGTATTTCCTTTGCAGCCCAGGCAATCAAAGCGCATTCGCGTTCAAGTCACTACACTGTTAAAATCAAAAGGACCCAAGGCCCAAATTCAATATAGCTTAATGAGTAAGCAAGCCGTGTCTAGATTTAATTTTTCAGCTACTCAGCAAAATGGAAATGAATTTAGAGTGCTTAAGGAAATCGCAACCAATAATGAAAAGATAAATAATAGCTTCACTTTGGATTTTTCAGCAAATGAGGATGCTATTCAGCACTACAGTAGAGGTGATTTTGATTACATACGCACCACAATTCAAATTCCAAAGAAATATGCCAAAAAGGCTAAGCCAAAATGCATTACGGTTTTTTGGGATGTGTCAAGGTCTCGTCTTAATGCACAGTTAGTCACTGAAAAAAAACTACTAAAGGAATATTTACATTGGGTAAAAAAAGGCCGTCTGGAGTTCCTTTTCTTTGCTCATGAGGTACTTCAAAGACATACTTTCTCTATTCAAAACGGCACGGTTAAAGAGTTGGATTCACTATTGGATAATGTCAACTATGATGGGGCAACAGTTCTTTCCTCCTTGCCATTTGGGAAAGTTGAAGGCCAGGAAATTATACTTTTTTCTGATGGAATTCAAACCATTGCTAAACCACCCAAGCTAAAATCTAGCGTGCCAATTTATTCTGTAACTAGTGCACAGGTTGCCCAAAATGGATTTTTAGAAAATTTAGCAGCTTCAACTAACGGATCCTACCTTGATTTAAAGCTATTAGGGTTAGATCATGCATTGCAGCAATTACAAAGACGATACCTTAAATTTTTGGGTTTCCGTGAAAAAATACCCGCATTGGAATATTATCAGCACCCCATTGGAGCTCAAAATTTGTTGCTGATATTGAAAAATCCAAAATCTACAACTCTCCTCACTGCACAATTTGGTTTAGACAAGGATCATATCTTGAATTCCCAAAAAATCAAAGTGAAACGTGTAGCGCAGCATACAGAATTCAGCGATTTATATAGACAATTTCAGCTTTTAAAGCTTGCAGCACTTGAAAAGGAGCCAGAGAAGAATCATGATCAAATTCTTACGCTGGGTTTAAAGCAAAACGTGGTCAGCTCTGCGACTTCTTTACTCGTTTTGGATGAACTAGAAGATTACATTCAACACAGTGTTTTGCCCCCAAAAGAAATGCGAGCTGCCTATTACAAAGCATTGAAAAATAATAAGTCAAGAGAACTCAAACAATCCATATCGCATCTGCAAAAGATTAAAAAGGAATGGATAGGTTTTCAGAGGTGGTATAAAAAACCACCCATTTCAACAAGTACAAAAATCTCATTGCAGGCCTCAACACCCAATGCATTGCTCACTACACCTGTAATCCAAGACTCCTCGTTAAGAAGCACCCCCGACACCATAAATATAAAAGTTGATAGCATTAATACCGCCACTGCAGTACTGAATACCAATGCTTTTGGTACTAACTCTTATACATGGACCAATGCCTCGGTATCGGCTAATAGTGTCGGATTTGATGCCTTTAATTCAAGCGGCAGCTATACTATGACCCTAGCCAATGCTTGTGCCAGCACACAAGGAGCAACTACTGCTCATGCAAAAATAACACTTGCCGCATGGAATCCCAAAACACCTTATTTATCTAAACTAAGGACAGTCAGCTTAGATAGGGCATATTCAAAGTATATTGAACTCAGTGAAAAATATGCCAATCAACCTTCGTTTTATATAGATGTTGCGGATTATTTTGCTGCTCACGATCAAAATAATATGGCCATTCGTGTGTTGGGTAATCTATCAGAAATGCAACTCAAAGAGGTGGCGCTCATGCGTGTTTTGGCTCAAAAATTATTGCAATTGAAGGCTTACGATTTGGCGATAAAGGTGCTCATAGATGTCGTGGATTTAAGGCCGGAAGAACCACAGTCTTATAGAGATTATGCCTTAGCCTTGGCTCAAATTGGCGAGTTTAATAAGGCAGTAAAAATATTATATACCCTTGTTACCAAGGAATTTGATGCAAGATTTACGGGGATTCACCTCATTGCACTCAATGAAATCAATCACTTATTGAAAAAGCATCCCAATGAAATTCAAGCCACATACATTCCAACATACTTCAAAGTTTCCATGCCTATGGACATTCGTGTGGTGCTAGATTGGGATCAAGACAACACAGACGTGGATTTGTGGGTCAATGAACCCAATGGCGAAAAATGTATGTATTCCTATCAATTGACCAAAAATGGCGGGCGAATTTCAAATGATTTTACACAAGGATATGGTCCGGAGGAATACCTAATTCGCAAGGCACCCAAAGGCACTTATCGGATACAAGCACATTTCTTTGGAGACTACCAACCAGCTTTGAATGGGAAAGCCATTTTAACTGTTCACTTGTATAAGTATTATGGTACTGCGCATGAAAAACATCAAGTCATCACACGAAGGTTAGAAACCGTAGACCAAGAAATTGATTTGGCCACCTTTACTTTTTAATTAAAATTATTCTTTCACCAATTCCAAAACAGCTGATCTTTGACCGTCGTAGACACCAAGATAATAGATACCTGCCGAAATTTTCGGACTCAATTCTATGGTTTTATTTACGCTGCCATTAGAGGTGTTGAGTTGAAAAGTTCCAACAAGTTGCCCACTCAAATCAAATAACCTTAATTCCACTTCTTGCCCTTGTGCTCCGTTGATTTCAATTTGAAACTTCCCACTGTTTGGGTTGGGATAAATAGCAATAGCTTCAAAGCTAAGATCCGTCAAGCTAGAGCTATTTACGGTAACAATAATGGTTGAAATACAACCGTTATTGTCTTTCACATAGCAGGTATAATTCCCAACTAGTAAATTAGAGAAGAAAGATCCGCTATAGTAAACAAAGCCATCGATTGAATAACTATATGGCGCATTTCCGCCACTCGCGCTGATAGAAATTGTTCCGTCGTTAAAATTTGAAACTGTTGTATTGGCCGTAACTTGCAAAGCATCCGGTTCTACTATCGTAGCACTGACGTTTTGGATGCATCCATTGACATCAGTTATATTTACTGAATAAGTTCCTGCAGAAAGATTATTAAAAAACGAGTTACTTGAACTCATTCCATTGACCTCATACAAATAAGGAGCGGTTCCGCCTGAAACTTGTACTGAAAGGGCGCCATCATTGGCGCCATTGCAGCTGATCATCGTTGGGATTACATTGCCTGTCAAGGCACTTGGCGCACTTATCACATATTCAATTTGTGCACTGCAACCGTTGGCATCAATGATGCCAATGTTATAGGTCCCTGCACCTAAATTGACAAAAGTATTGCTTGGCTGGTCTGCTCCGTTGTTGATGCTGAAGCTGTATGGAGCAGTACCTCCATTTGGATTGACTTCAATGCTTGCCGTTTGGTCGCCGGCACAAGCTATGCCTACCAATTGAGTCACAGATGCTGATATATTAGTACTTGAAAGTAAGTCTACAGAACCTGATACTGCGCAGCCAAAAGAATCTTCTACGGTATAAGGGTACATTCCTGCGCTTAAACCATTAAAGACGGGAGCATTCTGAAGTGGAAGTGTGCCCAATTGGAAAGTTAAAGTTCCAGAAGCTCCAGAAACATTGAGATCAATGATACCGTCATTGCCGTTGCATGAGGGTTGCTGAACGATGAGTGGTAGAACATTAATAGACAAGGTTCCAGAAACTTGAATTTCTAAATTAAATTGGTCGTCACAAGTGTTTTGATCATTGCCCATGCCATTGATATTTGCAAGATTTAGCAAAACAGTATTCCAACCAGGTTGAAGTCCACCAACGGTATAATAAATCGTGTCAATAGATTGATAATTGGCCAGGTTTAAACTGCTAAAGGTTTGGTTGTTGCTAGTAGTAGAACCTATGGTGGCATTCAATTCAAATGAATTGATGGCATTCAAGCCCCGGTTTTCTACTACCACTCCTATTTGGGTCGAAGAGCCACATATGCCCCCATTTTGTGTAGTAAAAGCACCAATTAGTGCTAAATCTAAGGTGTCTGGGTCCATTTTGAATGCAGATACGTTGGTCACAATATTATTGCTATTATTCATTACAACGCCTGTGTAGTAGAATGTCAGACCGTCGAAATCATCAATGCACATGTGGTGGTAATCACCCCAACGGGTGTTGGACGTACGGGCTGAAAGCCCTTGTTTGATGATTGTTTCTGGCACAGTCATTTGACCCAACGGGTCGCAAGCTTTTCTTCCTGTCAATTGAATGGAGGGGTAGTCTGGCGTATTACTGCTCGAGGTAGAATAGGCCATCATGATATTGCCATATTTGTCAATGTTGATTGCAGGCATCCAGCGATTGAGGGTTGTTCCAGGGGCATAAGTCCCTTCTTGATATAAACTCCATGAACCTGTGCTGCCTGTTGGTCGGCGCAACTCTAACCAACGCACTCCTGCACGGTTATTTCCATTGACATCTGTAGCCAAACACAACACCATAGCCTGATGGTCTGCAAATATTCGCATAGGAGCTTTGTACATTACACATTCACGTAAGGGGTCCAATTTGACTGTTGTGCCTGGTTGTGGGATGCAAGAAAAACTAGTTAATCCACATAAATCTGAATCTATTTCGGTTATGGGTACATCTTGAATTTTTGCCACACTTGCGGTATTGTTTGTCCAGTTGATGGTCATTTCCCAAATTTCTATCCAATCATTGGTTGGGCTATCGGGTGAGCCATTGCTGTGTTTTTCGTCGTCTCGATGCCGCACAAATAATGGTTTTTGCCCAATGGGTGCAGGTAAATCACCTTCTAAATCAACGGGAGTAATGGATTGAAAACCAAAGCCGTTGAGCGTATAACCAATTGGCACACCTATAAATGGTGAAGTTGTACCACTTACTAGGGCACTTAATTTCATAGCATAAACACGTGGGGGGCCACCTTCATTGGTAGAGGCCAACAGGGCGTCTGAAGATTCACAAATACTCCATTTGGGATAATCCGGAAAATTTGGACAGGTAAACTGATAGAAATAATAGGCACCTTGCGGGTTGCTGGTTTGGGATACATAAACAAGCAGCTTCTTTTGAGACTGCGTAGAAAATTGTGTAATGATCCAGCGTTTGGCCGTTTTGTAATAGAGCACAACAGGGTCGCCTAATCCTGTCACATTCGGTGATCCTAAGGATGCCATCACTAGGGTGCCACTTACTGCGGCCCCTGTGGTTTTGTTGAAAATTTTATAGGATCCTCCGCTCCCCGCATTCGTACCTTGTATATATACTGTCGAGTCTGCCTCACCAGTAGGATCTGGGGGCGAAATGCCATTTCCAATTCCCTGGACTTGCCAAAGGATACTCGCCGTTGTCGATTTTTGTACCGATTGATGCTGCTGCCACACCCAATCTGGATGATGCGTATTGCTGGAGATTTCTAATGGTAGTTCTCGGCCTTTAAAGTTGGGCACAATGATGTCTTTTTTGCCATTATCTTGGACAGGTGCTGGCACAAGGTGAGCTAAACCAGGACTAACAAAGCCGTAAAATTCAGTTTGTTGCGCACTGAATTTCCAAGACGATACGATCAAGAAAATAAGGAGTAGTTTGTTCATTATCTGAATATTGAATTAGGTGAGATGAATTTATGATATTTTTATCAAATTCATTGCATAAAGCGATAATTTTGTAAACGATGATCCTATTAATGTCTCCTGCTAAAATGATGCGTAGCCATGATGCTCAATCTAGGCATGATAGGGCCTTTATTAAAGAGACACGTTATCTAAGTGGTTTATTAAAAAAGTGGTCAGTTAATGACCTCCAAACGCACATGAAGCTTTCCAAAGAGAAAGCACATCAGACACATGTGATGTTAAAAAATTGGGGTAAAAAGACAAATCAAGTCAATGGTGCGCCAGCATTGTATGCCTATATTGGCGAGGCTTACAAGTCGTTGGATGCCGATTCGTTGAATTTGGATGAATTGATCTATCTCAAAGAAAGTCTTTATATTTTATCTGGTCTGTACGGAGTATTGCGCGCCGATGATTTCATTGAGCCCTATCGTTTGGAAATGGCACAAAGAGGCTTGCTGCCAACCGGAATATCCTTATACGCCTATTGGGAAAAGGCTGTCAATACCTATTTTCATTTGATTTATGAAAACCAAGCCCTTATCAATTTAGCTAGCTCAGAATACAGTGCGGTAATCCAAGATGGAGTTTTGCGTTCTAAAATGATTACCCCAACTTTTTTTGAACTAAAAAATGGCCAACTGAAGGCCATTTCGGTGTTTTCAAAACAGGCCCGTGGAGCAATGATCAGGTGGTGTGCTTCAAATCAGGTGAAGGATCCCGAAAAAATCAAGCATTTTGATTTACTAGGCTACCGTTTTTCTAAAGAGCTATCAAATGCAACAGAATGGGTATTTGTGCGGTGAAATAAATTTAGGAATCAAAGTTAAAATCTGGGCTTTGCTCGATGATATCCCAAGTATGATCGGCCAATAACTTCACACTTGCTAAGAATTGTAAACCTTTTTTAGATTTACCCCAAGCCTCCTTATCTATGAGAGATAGCATCAGTTTTTGATCCGCTTTACGATAGAGGTGATAGACGTGATTAATGAGTGGTTCGAAGCGCAGTTCTGTTTGATAAATGTAATCAGAAATGATTTTTCGGGCCTGTATTTTCTGTGCTTGAGCTGCCAATAATTGCATCTGTTCATAGATCTGAGAAAGCTGCATATCGGTTTGTTGGTTCATGGCGCTCAAGGCCCTTCCTTTGAGTTTTCCGGTATCTTCAGGCTTGATTACTGCGCCTCCAACCGTATGGGCATAGGGTAAAAGATGAGGATGATCAGCTATCTTATCGGGATCAATTGGATTGATGATCGATTTTTTAGCTTGTTTTTCGTCGTCTTTGGTCATTGTTAAGCAAGTTTACTCAGTGCATCGCCAACCGCAGACGCGATTGCTACACCCATTCCACCCATACGAACACCTGCGTGCACGTTTTTGTTCACGGATCTGATGATGGGTTGTTTGTCCTGACCCATACCCATAATTCCAGACCAACCATAATCAATTTCAAACGGTGCGTGAGGTAAAATCTCTTCTCTTAATTTATATATCAAGGCTTCGTGAATTAAAGAATTAGCATGTAATTCTTCGGTGGTTTCAGTAATTAAGTCGAGGTGTCGGCCCCCGCCAAAAAGAATGCGATTGCCAATATCTCTAAAGTAATAATAACCCCTATCCGTATGAAAAGTTCCTCGAATTTGATGTGAAAGAGGTTTGGTGATGATTACTTGGGCCCTTGCCGGCTTGAGTTCATTCTTGAATATGTGCTGTGCAAATCCATTGGTACAGATAAATAGTTGTGAGCTTCTTAATAGTCCAAAGGTTGTTTCGATGCTTACCTCCGAAGCGGTGGCCGTCCAGCCTAATACTGCTGTTGAAAATAAAAATCGAATATTTTTAGCAATGCATTTTTGATGCAAAGCGTGCATTAGTTTACCGGTGTTGATACTTCCTTCGTACTGATTTTTTATGGCGAAGGTAAAACCCTTGAACCCTGATTTTTCTATTTTGTCAGTATCATTACAATACACTTCTTTGAATCCGAATAACCTTTCAAATTCTGAATTCAGGTAATGGAGCTCTTCGCTCTTTGGCGCATTCATATTGGACGAAATCAAATCCCATGAGCCGCATGAATCAAAGTCCATGGAAGCCAAACCAATTCTCTCCTTGAGCTTTTGCAATCCTTCAATTCTGAGTGCAATTGTTTGCCATACTGATTGTTCGGCCATGCAACTCAAATCATCAAGTATTTCGGTTGGACTGCCAAAACATGCGAAACCTGCATTTTTGGTACTTGCTCCAGTGGGCATGTAGCCACGTTCCAAAATTAGAATTTTTTCATTCGGATAACGTTCGCGTAGTGCAATGGCAGCAGACATTCCAACGAGTCCAGCACCGACAATTACAAAGGTGTTGTCTTCTAAATATTCTTGCCTTTCCCAGAAGCTGAGTTGATCAAAAGATAGCATTTTTTTTACTCGTTGTTTTTTAGCAAATTTGTGTGTGAAACAAATGTACCAATTTGCGTTAGAAATACATTTGAACTATTCCATTTGCTATGACTAGAATTTTATTATTCTGCTTACTTATTTTTCCGCTGCACTTTACCGCACAACGAGACTATTTAGTTGTCATTGAGGGAAATACAAAAAATTTTATTGATCATTCGGATCTGTATGGTGTAAATGTTGATCTTTTGCAGCAAGATGCTGTTTTGACCAAAGTGCTTTCAAATGAAGACGGTGCCTATTTCATTTCAGCCAAAATTACACAGGCCCAACCCATAGAATTACGTTTTACCAAAGGAGGATACCTCACTAAGTATGTATTGTTGGATCTGACAAATTTACAAGGGCAAAGCCCCTCTCCAAATGGTTTGCAATTGAGTCGAAACCTCAACGCAGATCTATATAGGTTACAACCAGATGTCGATTTGAGTTTTGCAAAAAATGTAGCTACAGACAAATATGAGTGGTCATCTACCACCAAAAAACTAGAACAAATTAGTGCTGTTAAAATAGAGGCAGATACCAAGGCCAAAGAAGCCTATCAACTCGCCGCTGAAAATAAAAAATGTGATTTGTTACAACAAAAAGCGCTAAAATACCTCGGTGAACAAAACGAGACAAAAGCTATTGTTTATTTAGACTCCATGTTGGTCATTCGCCCTGATGATCAATTTGCATTACAACAGAAGCAACTTATTTATGCAAGACAACAAGAAGCCAAGTTAGCTGCAGAACAATCGGAAAGTCAAAATAGTTTATTGAATGAGGCCCGAGCAGCCAGAGCTGCCGGTGACTTGAACTTAGCCGAAAAGAAACTCAAAGAAGCCTCAGCTCTGCGTGCTGGTAATACCGAAATTGAAAAAGAATTAGCAGAAGTAAGCGCTGAGCGCATCGCTGCAGAACAGAACAAAGTGAAGGCCTTAGACTTTCAAAAAGCAATGCAGGCGGCAGCAGCACTCATGAACGCCAAGCGCTACGATGAGGCGGCCAAAAAATATGATGAAGCCATACAAATTCAACCAAGTGAAAAAGAAGTTGTTGAAATTGAACTGCGAAAAATAAAAGAGTTCAAACAAGATATTCTCACTGAAGCTGAGCTGAAAAAAACCTTGAAATTAGCCAATGATCAATACCTGCAGAAAAAGTATGAGTTGGCTCTAGAAACGTATAAGAATGCGGATAAACAAATTGGTCTTTTTCACAAACAAGTCCTTATTGATAATTATTCTAAGGAGTTACAAGGGGGGCTCAAAAGGGTGACAGAAGGTATCAACTCCATGTCACAGGTGTATCAAAATCAGTTGGCCAAAGCCAATGAAAACTTCAATAAAGGCCCACAGTATTATAATGTTGCTAAGAATATTTTGAATTCAGATCCAATGAAAAGTCGTCAAAACGAGCCAGAGGTGATTGAATTGAAACAAAAAATTAGCGAAATGGAGGCCTATTATTCAGACCGCAAAAGCGCCTATGCTCTTGTCAAATCTAAAGATAATTCTGCAGCACTTAAATCTCTTGAAAAATTACATACCGTAGGCCTTAGTCACCAAGCTTATTTAGGGATCGCTGAACTCAATGCCGTTCAAAAAAGTGCTGATTCATTACGTTTGCTTTTGACTCCTGCTACGGCTTTAGTTGTGCGCGAAGCCGTGATTGAAACTCCTGCAGGCAAACAATTAACGGCTCCTGGTACCGAAGTAACGGCAGATAATTCAATGGTTTTTTCAGATTTAAGACAAACCCGTGATAACAAAGAAGAGGCGCCCTATCGCATCCAACAGGATATACGTAATCAAATAGAATATCAAAATTACTTCGCAGGACAAAGCGCTCAAATTGGTTCTTTTGAAACCGCAGCGCAGTTAGAGTTAACTCGCTCTCAAAGGGAATTGAATGTCAAAGAGTCCAATCAAATACAAGCAGATTTACAAAGTATACAGCAAAATTCCTTGCAAAAAACAGAAGTAGCAATCGCGGATAGGAATGCAGCCACAGCCGAACGCCAACAAGAAAATTCACAAAATTTGAGCGCTTGGAAAGATGCCAAAGATTACCAAGAACAGGTGGAGGTACAGGCAAGCAACGAGAGGCAACAATATGAACTCAACAGACTCAACACCATTCAAAATCAAAAAGATCTAAAACTTGCCAATGGCAACATTCAAGAGAATAAAAATGTAAATGAGATGAATCAACGCACCCAAGAGGTGTCTTATGTCAAGCAAAAACAACAAGATCAAGCCACAAACACAGGGTTGCAGCAATATGAGAAAATACAGCAAACAGCAGCCTCACGTCCACAGCTCAAGACTTCTGCTAATTATCTTCGTGATGAAAATGGAGTCTTGTTTCCTGCCAATTCAATGACAGAAAAAACTTACCAGATAAAGAACAAGGAAGGCTATGTGACCAAAGTTATTGTGCGTCGCGTAGTGGTTGATGCCAACGGCTATGGTGTGGTTTACGAACAAACAACCGATGAGAATGGTAAAACATATTTTACACGAGATGGGCAAGTGAGTACAGAATATGTTTGGTTCAATGACTCAACTGGTGCCAATGTTTTGATTAAATAATACCATGCAAGTTCATTTTATCGCCATCGGCGGCAGCGCCATGCACAATTTGGCCATTGCGCTTTCAAGAAAGGGAATAAGCGTTACTGGATCTGATGATGAAATCTTTGAGCCATCGCGTTCGAGATTAGATAAACAAGGAATTTTACCCAAGCAACTTGGTTGGGACAGCAAACGCATTCACGAGGGGCTCTCTGCTGTGATATTAGGCATGCATGCACGCGGAGATAATCCGGAATTAGCAGCAGCCAAGGCGCTCAACATTCCTATTTTTAGCTACCCAGAATACCTTTTCGAACAAAGTAAAGATAAAATTCGGGTGGTGATAGGAGGGAGCCACGGTAAAACAACCATTACCTCCATGTTGCTACACGCAGTTGCAAAATTAGGTATTGAAGTTGATTACATGGTGGGCGCCCAACTTGAGGGTTACGACTGTATGGTGCGTTTAACTGAGACTGCCAAATATATGATCCTAGAAGGTGACGAATACTTGAGTTCACCTATTGACCTGAGGCCCAAATTCCATCTTTATCAACCAAACATTGCACTTTTATCTGGCATCGCCTGGGACCATATCAATGTCTTTCCCACTTTTGAAAATTACTTAGAACAGTTTGACAAATTTGTTAAGCTCATAGAAGCAAATGGATCTTTGATATTCAATAGCGAAGATGTCAATATTGAGCCAATTGCTCGCAATGCCAAAGGGATTAAGCTCGTGCCTTATCAAACACCGGATTATTCTCCAACGAGCACAGGAACTACACTAAATTTTGATAGTAAAAGTTATCCACTTCGCATTTTTGGGGCCCATAATCTTCAGAATTTATTTGGAGCAATGCGCGTTGCTGAACAAATGGGTATTGGTCCGCATGATTTTTTTACTGTGATGTCTGATTTTACAGGTGCTGGCAAGCGTCTTCAAAAAGTAATTGAATCAACTGATTTTGTGATGTTCAAGGATTTTGCACACTCTCCTTCCAAATTAAAGGCAACCACGGCAGCCATCAAACAACAGTATTCAGATAGGGAGGTAGTAGCGTGTATGGAGCTACATACCTTTAGCTCCTTACAAAAATCATTTTTACCACAATATGAAGGCTCCATGGATGCTGCTGATCAAGCCTTGGTTTATTTTAGCCCTTCGGTTGTGGCTCATAAGAAATTACCAGCCCTTGATCCAAGTGAAGTACAAGAAGGTTTTGGCGGAAAAGTGCTGATTTGTACCCAAACTGATGATGTAATTGAACATATCAATAGTCAAGATTGGCACAATAAAGTGCTGCTCATGATGTCTAGTGGAAATTTTGATGGCATCGACTACGATGCTTTAGGTCAGCAAATAGTGGCTAGGCTCTAAACACCACTTTACGGTAAATTACTGCAATCATCAAGCTATTAAGTGTACTGTAAACTAGTAAAGCTAAGAGGCTAATACTCAGGGTGAATTGGGGGTTGTACATCATGGCGGTGTTTTGTCTAGCCAATATTTTGATTTCTTCGTCGCTCTTGTTTTCAAGTGCGGAATTACTCTTGCGTATTACCGCAATTTTCTGTGGGGTATTTATTTTTTGTTCAAATGCAGCGCGCTTATTTTCATTGAACTCAGGATAGATATCACGGTAGTAAAAGAAAAGAAAAAAACTTACAATAAGCGTATAAGGAAGGCCTACTTTGAGTCCATTTTTGATATCATTCAACAAATTGCTCTCAGTTTCATTTCTTTTTGTGCTGTATAAAAAAAGTGCAATTGCAGCAGTGAGTAAAGCCATGTTTAAAAGCACAAAAACTTGAATCTGCTCTAATTGCCAATTCAAAGAGAAGGCCAACATTTTCAGTGCGATCCACAAAGCACTGAAGCAAAGTGCATAAAACCAACCGCTTTTCATTAGCTATTCATCGATACCAGAAATTCTTCGTTGGAAAGCGTATTTTCCATATGTGATTTCATGAATTCCATCGCCTCTACAGGATTCATATCAGCGATAAACTTACGAATCAACCAAACACGTTGCAATACATCTTTACCAACGAGTAAATCTTCTCTACGGGTACCAGATGCAGTGATATCAATGGCTGGATAAATACGTCTGTTGGAAATTTTACGGTCTAACTGAAGCTCCATATTACCCGTACCTTTGAATTCCTCAAAAATTACTTCATCCATTTTAGAGCCCGTTTCAGTCAAGGCGGTAGCTAAAATAGAAAGTGAACCACCGTTTTCAATTTTACGTGCCGATCCAAAAAAGCGCTTTGGTTTGTGCAATGCATTGGCATCCACCCCTCCAGACAACACTTTGCCCGAGGCTGGCGAAACAGTATTGTATGCTCTAGCCAATCGGGTAATGGAATCCAAAAGTATACATACGTCGTGGCCACATTCCACCATGCGCTTGGCTTTTTCTAACACCATATTGGCCACTTTCACATGGCGATCTGCAGGTTCATCAAAAGTTGAAGCAATGACCTCCGCTTTTACTGAACGTGCCATATCGGTAACTTCTTCTGGCCGTTCGTCGATGAGTAGGACAATCAAATAAGTTTCAGGATGGTTTGCCGCTATTGCATTGGCAACATCTTTAAGTAACATGGTTTTCCCTGTCTTGGGTTGTGCGACAATCATACCACGCTGGCCCTTTCCGATTGGGGCAAAAAGATCCATTACACGAGTGGATAGCGTTTCTTGAGGATGCCCTGTCAATTTGAATTTTTCAGAAGGAAAAAGAGGGGTAAGGTATTGGAAAGGTACACGATCACGGATATATGATGGATCGCGGCCATTGATTGACGCCACTTTAACTAAAGGAAAGAATTTCTCTCCTTCTCGTGGAGGCCTAATGGTTGCTTTTACGGTGTCTCCGGTTTTGAGACCGTAAAGTTTAATTTGGTGTTGAGAAACATAGATGTCATCAGGAGAAGGGAGGTAGTTATAGTCAGAAGACCTCAAGAATCCATATCCGTCTTGGATCACCTCCAAAACACCTTCAGCAGATACAATGCCTACTAAATCAAATTGTTCCTCTTTTGCTGCTTGTTCTTGACGTTGAGCACGTTCTTGCTCATGGCGCGCATTTCTTTGCTGCTCATGACGTTGATTGTTTTGCTCATGACGTGCACTGCGTTGCTCTTGAGATGGAGCTTCCGTTTTATGTTGGCGCTGATTTTCAGGCTGATTATTTTGGGAATTAATCTCGCTTTGATTAGCTTTTTCGTCTTCTTGAGCTTCGGAACTTTTCGTTAGTTCTGCCTCAACATCGCTTTGATTTTTTGGCTTTCTACCTCGCTTTTTGGGTTCTTGAGCTGATTGTTCAGGCTCTTGTTGAGTTTGTTTAGTCTCTTGACTAGAGCTAAGTGCTGAAATGATTTCATTTTTTTTCATATTGCTAGCATCGATGCCAACAGATTGAGCGATAACGCGCAAATCCGAGATTTTTTTGCTCTCTAGGGTGGTAATGTCCATTAATGGGGTCTTAGGTACTGAATTTGGAGAAGCCCAGAATTTGGGTTTAGAATTGTGCTGCAAGTTTAAGTAAAAATTTGTTACGACAAACAAATTCTATCAAAAACTATGTTTTTCGTTTTTGCTTTTTAGCTGCTGGAAATAAGATATTATTTAAAATAAGGCGATAACCAGGTGAGTTTGGATGTAAATTGAGGTCTGTGGGTGGGTCCCCAACAAGGTGCTGGTAGTCTTCTGGGTCATGGCCACCGTAGAAAGTCCAAGTTCCTTGTCCAAATTCGCCGTGAATATATTTGGCCGTATTGGCCGCTTTGTTTTCGCCTAAGATAAGCACATTTGGTTTGATGAATTCTTTATGAAAATCAGTAGTTTGCCCCATAAATCCATTAACGACATCTACATGACACTGGGTGAGCATAGTGGGCACAACATCCCATTTGGCAGAAAATTCAAATAAGGTAAATTGATCGGTTTTTTCAGTGATTTGCCTTTGAGTGCGTAAATCCGTACCGTCAATATCGCTGTATTCATAAATCATTGGATCCTTGATGATATGAAAATCTTTGAAAGCAAAAGTTTCGTTATAGTCAAGTTTTTCTTGTGCCCTTGGATCAGATGGGGTGCCATCAAAAACAGTTTCTTGGATATCCACATTTTGTGCGGCCAGAGCAATGTCAAAGGAATCAGTACCAGAACACATTGTAAATAGAAATCCGCCACCTATTACAAAATTCCTAATGTTCAAGGCTACAGCGCGCTTCAAGGCGGCAGTGGAAGCAAAACCTAGTTGCTGCGCCGATGCTTCGGTGCGCTTCACTTCTTGTTGGTACCAACTTTGCATTCTTGCAGAGCCATAAAATTTACCGTATTGGCCAGTAAAATCTTCATGATGTAAGTGCAACCAATCATATTTCGGAAGCACTCCACTGACGATAGCTGAATCGTATATCTGGTCGTATTTAATTTCTGCGTAAGTTAGTACAAGTGTAACGGCGTCGTCCCAGGGGAGTTTGTTAGATGGTGTATATACGGCAATCTTTGGTGCCTTCTCAAGTTGCACCACCTCCATATTTACTTCCGGATTTGCAATTTCAGATTTGATTCGATTCACTTGCCCATCTGCCAATATTTGATAGCTAATGTTTCTTACAAGCAGTTCCTCTTCAATGCGTTGCAAATGGGGAATTAAAAAGCTGCCACCACGGTAATTGAGTAGCCATTCGATGGTGATGTCGTTTTCAAGCGTCCAATAGGCAAGTCCATAGGCCTTGAGATGATCTCGTTGACCTTCATCCATCGGCACCAATATTTGTGAACCAAAAGCGCGAAGGGTAAAGATGGATACAAAAAGTAAGAATAGAAACTTAGAATGGATCTTGTTCATTGTCATCTTTACTGAAAATATCTTCTTCGGTTTCATCCATTTTACTTTTGATGGTGTAGGTGGAGAACGATTGGTTAAACTGGGCGAGCCCTGAATTTGAATTTTCTGCCAAATCAAGCGGTTCTACCTCATCAAAGTTTTCAAATCGGGCAAATTCGGGCACAAACCTCAGTCGCACATTTTTTAAGGCCCCGTTTCTATGTTTTGCGATGATAATTTCGCCCATGCCTATAGTCGAGTTACCGTCGGCATCTTGAGTCAAATCATAGTATTCAGGTCTGTAGATAAACGAAACAATATCGGCATCTTGCTCTATGGCTCCGGATTCGCGCAAGTCAGAAAGCATGGGGCGCTTGTCGCCACCTCGCGTCTCTACCGATCGACTTAGCTGAGACAAGGCAATGATAGGAACATTCAGCTCCTTGGCAATTTCTTTGATGGATCTTGAAATAGTTGAGATTTCTTGTTCGCGATTGCCGCCGCTTTTTGAATCTCTGGCACTCATTAGCTGCAAATAGTCAATGATGACCAAATCGATGTTATATTGCGCTTTGAGTCGGCGGCATTTGGCACGAAAATCAAAAATATTGATGCCTGGAGTGTCGTCAATAAAAATTGGCGCTTCGGCAAGTTTGGTAATGCGGGTGTGCAATTGCTGGAATTCGTGTTCCTTGAGATCACCTTTTCTTAATTTTTCGGCCGATAGTCTTGACTCACTTGCAATGAGCCTTTTGACTAGCTGTACCGAAGACATCTCTAAGGAAAAAATGGCTACACCTTTGCCATACTCAACAGCTGTATTTCTTGCCATGGACAAAACAAATGCTGTTTTTCCCATACCAGGTCTGGCTGCCAAGACAATCATATCTGAACGCTGCCAACCAGAGGTTACCTTGTCAAGGTCATGAAAGCCCGTTGGAATTCCCGAAACGCCATCAGTGTTTTTGGATGCCAATTCAATCTCATGAATAGCTTCTTGAACAATATACGACATGGTACCAACTTGTTTGGACATATTGTTTTCGGCAATACTAAAGAGATCTGCTTCCGCATCATTGAGAAGATCAAAGACATCTCGAGTGTCGTCATAGGCATCGCGGATAATTTGAGAACTCACGTTAATTAATTCCCTTTTGATAAATTTTTCAGCTAAAATGCGCGCATGGTGCTGCACGTGAGCTGCACTTGCCACTCTTGTCGTGAGGGAGCTCACATAGCCAGGACCGCCAGCCAATTCAAGTTCGCCACTTTTTTGTAAATAGGCAGTGACCGTAACAAGGTCAATGGGGTTGGTAGCGGCAAACAAGGCCCTGATCGCCTTAAATATGTGTTGATGCCGGACGTCATAGAATGTTTTCTCCGAAAGTATATCGATCGTATCATTGATGGCCTTGCTTTCTAGCATCATGGCGCCAAGCACAACTTGCTCAATATCAATTGCTTGAGGAGGTATTCTGCCTATATCTGTAAAGGGTTGAGCAGGATTTTTTATCCGATTGATAGGTTTGCGATTGTTCTCTGTTTGGTCCATAGAACAAATATAGGCAATGGCGCTTTCAACAAAAAGCGACTCGATGACTTAGTTTTAAAAAAGTTGTAAAGGTTGGTTATAAACAATTGTTCATATCATATCAATTCCCTGATGGCTTTGGCTGTACCTATTTTCATTGTAATGAAGTCTTTCTCCTTTTTAGGTGAGCGCGCAGGCGAATATTCCCGGCCATAAAAGATAATTTGTAGATGTAATTTATTCCAGGTATGTTCTGCAAAAAGCTTCTTGGCATCACGTTCAGTTTGCTCCACATTTTTACCGTTGGTAAGTCCCCATCGAGTAAGCAAACGATGGATGTGCGTGTCTACCGGAAAGGCGGCAAAGCCAAAACCTTGTGACATCACCACAGATGCCGTTTTGTGTCCGACACCCGGAAGGGCTTCTAGCGCTTCATACGATGCAGGTACTTGTCCACTGTATTGGTTTACTAAAATATGAGAAAGTTCACTGATGGCTTTTGCTTTTTTAGGAGACAAGCCGCAAGGTCTAATGATTTGCTGAATTTTTTCAGTCGGTACTTGAATCATTTTGTATGGAGTGTCGGCAAGGGCAAATAAAGCCGGAGTAACGGTATTAACCCGAGCATCGGTACATTGGGCAGAGAGCAGCACGGCTATAAGCAAGGTATATGGGTCTTTGTGGTCGAGAGGAATGGGTGTTTGTGGATAAAGTGCTTCGAGGGTTTCGGTTACAAAAGCGGCTTTTTCTTTTTTCGTTTTCATAGCTGTCCGAATGTAAAAAGATGAACGATACGATTTTCAGTGAATAAAAACCATAAAATGAGTGTAAATATGAAGTACCTCGAGACATATGAACCCAATACAAAAATAATATCGGCACTGGCAAAATACCAACTTATAATTGGAATGATCAAAAGAAGACTCAACCAAATTTGCGCCCAATAAAAACTGAAGTGTACAGGTGTCGTGTGTAGCAAAGTGTCCCGATGAAAACTCAAGGCTTTGACCTGGTGAAGCCAAGGTGTTTGAATTGCTTTTAAAGACTGTGAGGTGGCAATCTGGTGGCCATGTATGTCCGCACACCAAAAATAGCGACCATCAGTGCATTTTATCAATTGTACGGTGTGATTATCAATACTTCCGTAGGTCTTTATGCCGTAAGATTCAACAACAAGCGCTTGAGTCCTTGGCTTTAAAAAAAAGTCTAGCCATAGGATAAAAAACATGATCAGGCCTAAATAGGCCACCAATTGATGCCAACGGCCTATATTGCCTGTTTTCAAGCGTTCTAAATAAGCTAATTTGTAGGCTTCTTCACGCTGTTTTTTTTGACGCAATTTTTCTCTAGCAGCATTGCGCTTTTGGCGATACGCCTCTAAATCTTTTTGGTATTGATCCTCTGTTTGTTGTTCTTTTTGCTTAATTGAATTGTCAATTTCATTAGCCCCATTACAAATTTGTTCATAGGCCTCTTGGATCATCAAAAACTGTTGGGCAGCCGCTTGATCTTTGTTTGTATCCGGGTGGTATTTTTTAGCCAAAAGGCGATATGCCTTCCGTATTTCGGCTGGTGATGCATCATTGTTGATACCAAGTATTTTAAATGGATCGCCAATGCTCAATTTGAATTAGTTTAGATGTTTCACTTCTCTTTACTTTTCCTGTTGTAGTGCGTATAAAAGTTGGAATAACAGCATATTTTTTAGGAATTTCATGTGTTGGCAATCCCATTTGTTTTAAAAATGTTAAATCGGGTGAGTTGTAGGTTTCTAGCACCAAAACAACAATCTCTCCCCATTTTTCATCTGCTAATCCCGCAATATAAAAAGGTATATTTATTCCGGAAGAGAGCTTGTTTTCGAGTAATTCGGGAATAATTTTGAACCCACCTGAATTGATGGCATGATCGGCACGCCCAAGCCACCTAAATGAAGTGGGGCTATGAAGTTCAATTATATCTGTGGTTTGAAGCGGCACTTCGGATATTTCAGGATACGCAATGCTCAAACAGTCATTTACTTTGGAAAATTTAATACCGGGTAATGCTTCATAATTCAGCGTTTCTGTAGGGCTTAATTTGCGCAAAGCAACATGAGAAAGCGTTTCGCTCATGCCATAACTTTGCCAGACATTCATTTTTTGTTTTTGACATGCTTCGATGAGCGCTGTATTTATTGCACCACCACCAATCAGGATATTGGAAATATTTACCAAATTTTTAATATCATAAGTTAGAGATTGCTGCAGTTGAGTAGGGACCATGGATACAAAATCAAATGTCAATTCAATTTTTTCTAAAGGCCTCGATGTTGGATTTTGAAGATATAATTCAAAATTTCCTACCAAAGAACGAGCCAAAAGCATCAATCCTCCAACACTATTTAAGGGAAGGCACATCAAGGCCCGTGAATGCTGATTTAATCCAAAGGCAGCAATACTGAGCTTCGCTGAATGAATGAGTTGGTCTTTGGTGAAACGAAATGTTTTTGGTTCAGAGGTAGTACCAGAGCTTTTGATTTCAAAATGCGCGTTGTGTTCCCATCTGTGAAGAAAATCATTGGCTAACAGAACAAGTTCTGGGTGCTTATCTACAAAACGCCATTTGGGCTGCATCAATAGTCAATATCTAGGTTAAATCTATTTTTGAGCGTGTGCAGATTTGGGTTTTTACGTGCCATCGCTGCAAATTTGTCCTTGCCGCTTAAAAACTTTACCTCTTCATCACTAGGGGCGGCTTGCACCACAACAATGTCTAAATAGTAATTGTTGAGTTGCTTGCGCATGAATTCTTTAAAGGTGATGAGATGTGTTTGAATGTAGTTATACTGTACAAGATTATCCACGGTAAGTTCTAATACTTCGTCTGATTTCAATACAGGATCTCGCTTGATCAAGGCATTGTAAAAGGTTTCCATTCCATCTTCTTTGAGTTGGAAAGCAAACTGTTTCCAATACATTTTAACATGGTCAAGATGAAACCCTTCTCTTGGCAAGTCCTCTTGTCGGATTTGCTGCTTACTTTGTTTATCTTTTTCTATCGTTTCTTTGATAGAAATGATAGCTGATTTAGTTGCGAGTTGTGGCTGAACAACTAAGGGTGCAGTTGCGGGGCTAGATGTAGGTTGTGTTGGGGGTTGTTCTGAAGGTTTATGCTGCCTTGCTTCGGACTTTCTTAAGGACTGTTTTGGAAAAGGAAGAATGTCTATGCGGTCAGTTAGGCCTTTTTTTTTTCTTGCTCTTGCTTTAATGAGCAGAGTTGCATGAGCGCTACCTCAATGAGTAATCGTTGGTTTTTTGATGCTTTGAAATCAACGTCGGTCTTGGATAATACTTGTAAGCTTCTTAAGATTCGAACAGATTCAACTTCAGCCGCTTGTTGTTGGTAGCGCTGTTTGATGGTATCTGGGACCTCAAGAAGGCTAGCAGTTTGAGCATCTTTGCAAACCAAAAGGTTGCGGTAATGTTCAGCCAAGCCAACTACAAAATGATGTCCATCAAATCCTTTTTCGTAGATGTCATTTAAGATGAGCAGGGCAGTAGGTATGTCTTCTTTTTCTGCCGCATTGATAACCTTAAAATAATATTCGTAGTCTAGGATGTGTAAATTATCTAATACATCCTTATAGGTAAGGGTGTTGCCTGCAAAGGTGACGATTTGATCAAAAATAGACAGGGCATCCCTAAGCGCACCATCTGCCTTCATCGCAATTTGGTGCAGCGCTTCAGCATCAGCTGAAACTCCCTCTTTAGTTGCTACGGTGCTCAGGTGTTCAGCGATATCTTTGACTCTAATTCTTTGAAAGTCAAAAATCTGACACCTTGATAATATCGTTGGGATGATTTTATGTTTTTCAGTGGTCGCTAGAATGAAAATGGCATGTTTAGGCGGCTCTTCCAAGGTCTTAAGAAAAGCATTGAATGCAGAGGTAGAAAGCATGTGTACCTCATCGATGATGTATACCTTGTGGGTGCCTAGCTGTGGAGCAATACGGACTTGATCAATGAGGCTACGAATGTCATCGACGGAGTTGTTTGAGGCCGCATCAAGTTCGTAAATATTGAGTGAATTACCTGTATGGAAGGAAAGACAAGAATCACACTGATCACATGCTTCAATATTAGCCGTAGGTTCAAAGCAATTAATGGTTTTGGCAAGAATTCTAGCCGTGGTTGTTTTCCCGACTCCTCTTGAACCACAAAACAAAAATGCTTGAGCCAAGTGCTCATTTTTGATAGCATTTTTAAGCGTATTGGTGATGGCTTGCTGTCCGACAACCGTGTCAAAGGTTTGCGGGCGGTATTTGCGGGCCGATACAACAAATTCACTCATGTATCAAAGATACCGCTATTTTTTCAAAATTGAATTTGAAGATATCAACACTTTATTCAATTTTTGAGCAACTTCAATTGGGTGTCTGCAACATTTAAGAAATATGTACCATTTTCAAAGGCTCCTAAGTCCAGGTATTGGGAAAGAATCCCATTGAGCAACAATTTTCCATTGGCGTCAAATACCGTGAATTCTTTATGTATAAAAGAAGGTGGAATCTCAAAAATAGCAGCACTTGGGTTGGGGAAGGCGTTTTGAAAAGTTGGTATTTCATGAATTTGGTTGGTGCTGTCTAATTGATTGAATCGGTTGAGGTATATTTTAAGTGTACCACTACGCACATCACCCCATAGTGTTAAAAGCGTGTTGTTTTCAAATTGCACATTCAAAAAATCGTTTCCATTTTCAAGCAAAATGGAATCATTCTCAACCATGGGGGTAATTACAAATTCATCTCCCCAGTTGCCATTATGTTGAATCCGACAATATATTTGGGTTGTGGTTTGGTAATTATTTGGCAAACCAGCACGTCGGTCTCTCCAACAAACGCCTAAATCTCCGTCTGTATCATAGTCTGCCCACACCAGGTCTTGAATATTGCCATTGTTTGGCACATCATTATTGACACGCACGGGTGCAGACCAAGCGCCGCCATTTTTTTCGATCATGGCTATATCAGGATCGCCAAAAACATCCGTAACAAAAAAATAAGCTGCATTGGAGCTATTGTTCGGATTGAGTGATAGATGCGGGCCTGCTTTAAGGGTGTCGTTGTTGGTGCCAAAGCCCAATCCTTGAAACGCGACTTGGTAACTGTAATTAGAACCCAATGATGTTTTTTGTACCTCTATAACTCGAGGCAAAATACTTTGCGCTGGCTCATAACTTGGGTAAATAGCCATAAAAAGACCGTCATTGGCATAGGCTGGTGAAGGCATAGGTTGTTTGATAGCGCTGCCAGATAAATAAGGTGCGCTGTCCAAGTATTGTGTAGTAAATGAGAGGCCATTGTCTGTAGAAATGGATAGGTAAGGATGGAATGGAGCCTGTACAATACTCGGCTGATCGGCATTCATACTCGTAATGACAATTGCTCCGTTCAAGGGATTTATTGCAAGCCACGGTCGGTCAATACATAGTTGGTTTGGGCAAATAATATCCGAACAGGCAATTACAGCGGCGCCCCAACTAAGCCCACCATCAACTGACTTTCTACAAACCACCTGACCGTTGCTAAAATTGATATTATCATAATCTACATAGCTCATAAAAAGCTCTCCTTGAGCATTAAAGGCCAAAGAAACATCGGCACTTGTGTTTCCGCTTTGCTGATGGGCTTGCCAAGTGGGCGTACTCCAACTCAATGCACCATCAAAGGATACGGCGTTTTTAATGACAATTTTTTGATTCCATTGATAGCCCATCCATGCGGCCACCATATGTTGTGGATTGGTTGGGTTGATGGCAAGATATGGTTCGCCTTCGAAAATATTTCCAGCAGATACCAATACATTTTGTCCGTTCAGCCATCCAAATAAAAAAAAGGCCAGACCTAAAAGAAAGTACTTCATTATTGATTAGAGCTACTCATTTATCAAACAAAAAAAGCCACCTTGCAGTGGCTTTCCATCTAAAAGTCTTTGGGCAATACTTCACTTGGATTGACCGTCACAGACCTCACCTTACCTTCAAGGGTCATAGGGCCAACATTCAATGTAAACGAATGGGCAAATAGATACCCATCTACCCACTGATAGTCGCTGTAGGTCGTGGTAGTTTGAACTGTTTCTTCTCCAACCTTACTGATATTGATGGATTTGTACTTTAAAAATGATTTTGTATCGTAATAATCCAAACTTTCTGCCATCCCGTCCTGACAACGAAGCACATAATAATCATTGCCATTGATGTTTTCGATGCCTTGTAGTTCATAAGCCATGCCGCTGGCTTGGTAAGCTAATTCTGGAAGCCATCCTGTAGCCTTTTTCTTGGCGGCAATTTGTTCCTCACTGAGGTCTTCTTTGCCTGCTTGCATGCTAAAAGTATATCCTGAAGCACCATCAAAATATGATTTTTGTAAAACCATCCCTGGCGCCTCCATTTTGCTGGCCTCTTTTTCTTTATCCCAGAAATAATCAGTTGAGGTTAGAGGAAAAGGAATTTGAGCAGCACTCATTTCAGTAACCCGAATATATGACTTTAAGGCTTTTATTTTTTTATTCGCCGCTTTTAAGCTAGTTGTATTGGTCATGGCTTTGGCATGATTTTCAATGAATTCTTCTGCGCTGATTGGAGTGGCTTTCATTTCCTTCAAGGGTGCGCCAAAGGCATCTAGTTTTTCAATTTGCCCATCAGCGTCAAAGGCCAACAATTTGGGTAAAATTTCTTCGTTGCCAACCACGATGATATGACAGTTTTTAGCAGTAAAGTACTGCTGGGCAACGCGCAACACATCTTCCTTGGTGATAGCCTCAAGCATTTGGAGGTAGTTCTGGTAGTAGTCTGGCGCTAATTTAAGTTTGCTTGTATTGAGTGCAAACCTTGCAACCGTTTGTGGGCGTTCTAATGACCTTGCGAAGCTTCCTGCCATGTTATTTTTAGTCAGGCTAAGTTCCTCATCAGTAACGTGAGCGGCAATGATACCTTCGAATTCTTTGAGTATTTCTGTTATTGCAGAATCGGTCACTGCATTTTTGAAGTTGCCACCTGCAGACATCCATGAACCATGTTCGGTAATGTTTAAACTTGAATAACAGCCGTAAGTAAAGGCTTTGTCTTCACGTAAATTTTGCATGAGGCGTGTACCAAATCCTCCTCCTCCAAGAATTCCATTCAACACATTGAGTGCGAGTTGGTCTTTGTGGCCAGAGCGGATATCGATTGGAAAAGTGACGTAAACTACCGATTGAACTGCCCCTGGTTTTTTTACAAAAATGACACGGTTTCCACGATCAAATGCCCCTTTGCCTAAATCTGCCAGGTACATAGGGGCGCCCTGCCATGAGGCAAAATAGGTATTTGCCAATGCCTCGGTTTGTGCTCTAGTAATATCACCAACCACAACCAAATAACTTCCTTGAGGAGTAAAAGTCGATTTATAATAATTGATTAAATCTTCGCGGGTGATATTTTGTAGGGTTGCCTCAGTCATGATTTCACCAAAGGGATGTCCTGGGAAGTTGACCGCTTTGGTTGCATTTCTGGCCATTTCACCCGCATCGGCTTTTGTAGATTGTAGCCCAGACATATTTTGTTTGCGAATGCGCTCAATTTCTGAATCAGGGAAACTCACGTTGTAGAGCACATCGGTCATTAACTCCAGACCTTTATCGAGGTGTTTGGTTAGGCAAGACATATTGATTCCTGAAAAACCAGCATTGATACTAGCCCCAATGAAGTCAATTTCTCGGTCGAGTTGATCTTTGCTACGGGTGGTAGTTCCGGACATCATTAATGATCCTGTGAATTCCGCCAACCCAGCTTTGATTCCTTCTAGGCGGGGAGTAGCTTCTAGACTTAATTCAACAGAAACTTTAGGTATTTTGTGGTTTTCAGACAAAATGACTGTAATCCCATTAGAAAGGGTAAAGACCTGCGAGGGAGGAATATTGATTTTTTTTGCCGGAGCGGCGTTTGGTCTTGTAGATCGATCTAGTTGAGCGTATAATGAATTGCTTACAATCCAAATCAAGAGTATATATAGACTTTTCATGAGCTTATTTTTCTTTTGGTAGGTAATAAAGAATGACGCGAGCGTCTTGAGTAAGATAGGTATTTGCAACGCGCATGATATCTTCACGCGTTACATTTAAATAATTAGAAAGCAAGGTATTTACACGGTCTGCAGAACCAAAATACACGTGGTTGTCTGCAAGGTTTTCAGCAATTCCGGCAATACTAGCATTGCTCGATGCTATGTCATTTTCAAACTTATTTCTCACTTTTTGAAATTCCTCCTCACTGATGAGTTCACTCTTGATGCGCACAATTTGCTCGTCAAAAGCAAGGAGCAGCGTATCTAGCGCTACATCTTGAGGGGCGATAGCTGCCATGATGCCGATTCCGGCATCTTCAAGTCCGTAATTGAAAGAAAAGGCAAATTGTGCAAGTTGTCGCTTTTCAACAATTTCTTTATTGATTCTTGAAGAGCTTCCGCTCGAAAGTACTTCATTTAAGAACTCCAAGGCATAGGTGTCTGGATGCGTTTGTGCTGGCATTTTAAAACCCATAAACAAGGCCGGCAATTGGATATTGTCGTAAATGGTATCTTTTATGATTCCCACCAAGGGCGTTTTATCTTTACTTGGTCTATCAATTTGACAGGGCTGATTACTCATGTAGGTAATCATTTTATTGGCCGCTGGGTCTGTGGTTGCTAAGAAGTTTTTCTGGTTGAACCCAGATTTTTCAAGGCTGTAGCGGCTCAAAAAATCTTCGTCATTTAAATTCACATAGTCGCGATACAAATTGATAGCCTGCCCTTTAGGTATGCTACCAAAATATAACTCTATCCACTTTTTAGTTTGTTCTATATCAATGTCACCAGCTATTGAAAGTGTCGCATTTGAAGGCACATAAAATGTTTTGTAAAAATTCACATAGTCCTCTTCTTGGGCTGCATCAAGGTGTTCCATGCTGCCGATAGGCGCCCAATTGTAGGGGTGAGCAGTAAATACCCGCTTGAACATTTCAGTAAAAAATGAGCCGTAGGGTTGGTTGTCAACTCTTTGTCTTTTTTCTTCTTTGACAACGCTCCTTTGTGTTTCAATGCCCTTGATATCAACTTTGGCATGGAGCATGCGTTCACTCTCAAGCCAAATGCCTAATTCCAATTGATTGGATGGCAACACTTCGTAGTAATAAGTGCGATCTTGGGATGTATTGGCATTGAGTGTACCACCGTTTTTTTCAACAAGTTCACTGTACTCACCTCTGTCAATATTGGCACTACCTTCAAAAAGTAGGTGTTCAAAAAAGTGTGCGAATCCTGTTCTATTCGGATTTTCATTTTTAGACCCAACATGGTAGAGTACCGATACTGCTACTATTGGCGTGGCATGTTCTTCATGCAAAATGACGTGCAGGCCATTGGCCAAATCATAGGAGGTGTAATTGATCTTTTGTTGGCTCCAAATGATAGGGCTGCCAAGCAATAGAAAACTAAATAAAATTGATTTTTTCATAGACTTTTCAATATGAGCCACTAAGATACGGCGAATGGTCCAAATTTTGATAACTTTGAACAATGCTGTTGAAAAGATTGTTTTTGGGCCTTGTTGTAAGTACCTTGTTATTTAACGAAAGCCACGCACAAGGCATGGTTCCTACAATGGACTTCAATAATTATTTTGTTGCATTCCAGGAAGGTTTTTTTCGTCCGATTGAAATACAACCTATTGTGAGCTACAAAGCGGGAGACGAAATTATCGCATACATTGACACCCGAGGAAATTTGAAGCTTTATGATGGCAATCAGCGCATCGACGTCACAACACTAAATGTAGATTACCAGGTGTCGGATCATTTAATGGCTTATCGCATTGCAAACGGTTTGCGCATGTGGGATGCGGGTAAATTTACGGTATTGACGAATTTTGGTCGTGATTTCATCGTCAAAGATAGCCTCATTGTTTTTGAAGACACCAGATACCAAGCCCTCAAGGTTTATTGGAATGACCAAATTGAAAGCTTAGTTACCCTAACCAACGGCCTTTCAATGAATGCGCAAGTGGGTGAAAACCTGGTAGTTTACAAAGACAATAGCAACACTTATTTTGTGTACTGGCACGGTCAAAAATTTGAAATCGGCACCTACAATGAAGAAATTCTTGATTTTCAATTGGGCACAGATGTGCTGTGTTTCAAGGATCCATACACGCAATCTTTTTTTGCCTTCGACAAGGGTGTTTTTGTAGAGCTTGAGTCCTTTCCAATTAAAAAATACAAGGCAGGTAGAGGCTTTGTCGTTTATGAAGATATGAACGGCAATCTTTGGCATTATCAGAATGGTCAGAAAACTGCTCTTTCAAATTTTTCTACAGATCATTGGGACGTCAAAGATGATATCTGTGTTTGGATGGAAAATTCTTACTTTTTTGCCTATACCGATCAGCAGCGAATTCAAGTGGCTACTTATTTGCCTCAATCGTATGTTTTGAAGAATAACGTTCTGGTTTTTAGAAACATCATCGGAGGCACAAGCGCTTTGGTGGATGGTGTTTTGAATGAAATCACCAATTTTCAGAATGCCGATTTTGAAATCTATGGCAACAAAGTTTTGGTAAAACTACCCAATCTGACTTCTATTGTATACGCAAATGGGCGCATATATTCCAATTAATCATGAGGTATATCATTCCATTTTTTTTTATTTTATGGATCGGAGACATTCAAGCCCAAGATGTTAAAATAGAAAAGTTAAAAATCTTATACAATCAAGGTCATTATAAAATGGTATACCGAAGGGCAGGTCGTTTAATGATGAACCCAGCCTATGAACACAATCAAGAGCTGTCCAATTATAGAATTTTAGCCGCCCAAGAACTGTCCAAAGATATCCCTTGGAACCATTGGGCCCAAAGACATGGTTTTGAAATTGAATGGATGCCCAAAAGCATCGATCAAACTCAAGCAATAATCCAGGAGGCAGAAAATCACCTGGGTATACCATATAAATACGGGGGTAATGACACCAATGGATTTGATTGTAGCGGTTTTGTGTGTTACGTTTTTGAAAAAAATGGACAAAACTTACCGAGACGCGCAGTACTTCAGTATGAGTTCTGTCAAAAAGTGAGTTCTGCTGATGTCAGAGCTGGAGATCTGGTCTTTTTTGCAGAGAAACAGGAAGTGAGCCATGTAGGCATCATTGTGTCGGCAGAAGGAACGCCAAAAAAAATGATTCATGCAAGCTCCTCCAAAGGAATCATTATAACCGAATTAGAAAATTCACCCTATTGGCAAAAGCGACTCGTGGGCTTTGGTAGAATTCCTTAATCTTTCTTTTGGGAAAAAGTTGCAAAATAAAGTACGTAGCCTAAAATTTCTACTAGAATTCCAGGAAGCAACAATATTTGACTAGAGGATATTGCCATGCCAACATAAAACAATAGCGCAATACTCAGTGCTACATAAATCTGATTGGTTTTACTTTTTGGCTTTCTACCTAAAGATAATTCATTGATTTGTTGGGCCTTTGACCAAATATAGGCAACAGAGGAAAACAAAACTGGTAATAAAAACAGGAGTAATCGAGGTTCAATGACACGTGTTGTAATCAAGAAATATAACAGCCAATGCAAAAGCATCAAACCTGTTTGAATAAAAACCCAAGGTGATCTTTCTTTAACACTAAAAGAGGCCAAGAGAGAAATAATAGTCAGGAATGGAAATAAAAAAAGTTGGTTGCCCCAACCAATCACATCCCAATGATATACATTCCAAATGCTAAATAAGCTCAGTAATCCAAAAAGGGCACTCAGCGTTATAAATAATTTATTGAAGGTAAATTTCATGGGTGTTTTCTTCTGCTGAGTTCTGTAGCGCAAACAAGATGCCATAAAGCACGTGCGCCAACATTGGCATCCCAATCACCTTCAGCTCCTGGTGCTACCTCATTTAGATCAAATCCGATGATTTGGCGGCCACTCTTTACTAGCTCAAAAAATAAATAGGCAACCTCCTGAAGTTCAAAGCCACCTGCAACCGGAGTACCTGTATGCGGGCACAAACTTGGCAAGAGCCCATCGATGTCAAAGGAGATATATACCTTTTGAGGCAGTGTAGCAATGATTTGTTGCACTTGTTGGGCCCAAGTGATGCCGTTATATTGAGCGTTTTTTAGGTCCCAGTCGTAAAAGGTGTGGATGCGTGGATCGCTTGCAGCCAATTCAACTTCTTTTTCCGATACATCTCTGATACCTACTTGGGTCAGAATTTCAAGGTGTTTTAATTCTTTGAGTGCGTTGAACATGATACTGGCATGAGATTGTGAGAATCCTTCATAGGCATCTCGTAAGTCTGCATGAGCATCTATTTGTAAAATTCCAAATGCCTCGTATTGTGAATCGAGCGCTTCTAACAACCCGAGTGGGGTGGAGTGTTCACCTCCCAAAACACAGGGGATTTTTTGATCTGACAACAAGTGGAGGCATCGTTCCTTGAGGTGCTGACGAAGGGCTTGATGGGCCTCGTTAATTTGTTGAAGGGTGTCGCTGTAGCGCTGCCTAGCTTGTTCTTCACCTACTTGCTCAAGATAGTCAATGTATTGTTGCCCCTCAAGACAAAGCCGATCATTGATTTCTAACCATTCCATAGAAACCGCCGACATGAAGATTTTAGTCTCGTAGGCGGCGGGCAATTGCGGATGGTAAAAATCAAGTTGCGTTGAGGCCTCGAGAATGGCTTGTGGCCCCTTACTTGTTCCTTTACCATACGAGGCAGTTGCATCCCAAGGCACGGGAATTAGGACAATATCGGCTTCATTTTCATTGTAAGGAAAACCAAAAATATTTCCATTAGCTATACCAACGCCGTTTGGATCAAAGTTGCTCATTGTTGTGTTGTTTTTGGTAGGCCTCAATTGCTTTGCGCACTGAACCATTGGCTAGTAGCCATTTTTGAGCCAAGTCCATGTCTATTTGTAGTTCTTCTGCTACCATTGCTGAACCACGGAGCACAAGTTTTTCATTGGAAAGTTGCATATCAACCATTCGGTTGCCTTTCACATGTCCTAATTTAATCATCAAACTTGTTGATATCATATTGAGCACTAGTTTTTGGGCTGTACCTGATTTCATTCGTGTACTGCCTGTCAAAAACTCGGGCCCAACCACAGGGGTTAAGGGGTGTTGTGCCAGGGTGGAAAGTGGTGAATTTGGGTTGCATGATAACCCAGCGGTCAATATTCCAAATTCCTTTGCAGCTTTGATAGCTCCTAAAACATAGGGTGTGGTGCCCGATGCGGCGATCCCAATGAGTGAGTCCATTGAGTTAGGTTGATGTTCAAGGATGTCTTTCCACCCTTGAGTTGGGTCGTCTTCGGCAAATTCAACAGCTTTTCTTATAGCGCTGTCGCCGCCCGCTATCAAACCGATTACCCGCCCGTGTTCAACACCAAAGGTGGGAGGGCATTCACTGGCATCTACAATACCTAATCTGCCACTTGTGCCTGCTCCGATGTAAAATAAGCGACCACCTTTGAGCATGCGTTTAAAGCAATCATCAATAAATGCTTCAATCTCAGGAATTATTTTTTCTACAGCCAACGGCACGAGTTGATCTTGAGAATTGATGCCTTCGAGCAAAGCTTTGGTGCTCATTTGCTCAAGTTGATTAAAAACAGATTCGGATTCTGTGATTCGTTTCATTAGTATAAAAATACTTTAGCATTCTGTTCGCTGAGGTCCACTTCTACATGATTTTTGAGTGTTGTAGAAAGACTTAAGCCTGCAAAATCTGTTTTAATCGGATAACGGCGATGTTGTCGATCAATAAGGGCAACGGTTTTGATTGCCTTGGTGGCTTGTTCCAAAAACTTCAGTAAAGCATATTGCATGGTTTTACCACTATTCACAACATCATCAACAAGAATGATGTATGAATTTTTTAAGCGTTTGTGCTCAATTGAAAATTCAATTGGGTGGTTCCAAGGTTCATCCTTATTGAGCTTGATTTCAAAACAAACAATTTGAATATTGCTATTTTGAGTAATGACCTCTGCCAATTGTTGGGCAAACGTAAAGCCGTTACCTACAATTCCACCTATGTATATTTGATCTTGATCAAAGGCATCTTCTATGAGTTGATGCCCAAGCCTGATTATTTTTTGCTCTATTTGCTGCTGATTGAGGATCGTTTGCATACAACAAAGATAAACAAACACAAAAAAGGCCATCCTTTTGGACAGCCTTTTTTGTGTTGTAGTTTGGAATTAATTTTTGACAAGTTTGTAACAAGTCGAGCCGTAATGTAAAAAATAGATCCCACTGTTAAATTCATTTAGATCCAGCGTACTTGCATTAGCTCTAAGAATTTCTTGTCCTGCTGCATTGTGCACCGTATAGTTTGTGGACTGATCAAGGCCATTTAAGTTAAAAACACCGTTCGATGGATTGGGGAAGATGCTTAAATTTGATTTTGATTCTAACAAGTTGGCACTTGAACGAATATCAAATACAATGGTGCCGGGTGATACGCCCACATTAAATTGGTGAGTTAAGGCGTTGTTTGCATCGAAGATTTGTACTGCTCCTTGTGAAAAGAAATCAGTTGTTGAAGTGTAAAGCAAATTCTCAATAGCATTAAAGGAAAGCTCGTAAAAATTCATACTGATTCCTGCAACTGGCCCAACTGCGCTCATGTCAAGAAGATTGTAATCGTTGAGTGTATTTTCGAGGGAGATTTGATAAATTAATTTATCCTCTCTGAGTGCTGAAGTGCCACAACCTGTAGTGGCATTTGAAATATTTTGGGTATTTACAGAGCCATTAAAATCTATTTTGGAAACAGATGTTCCAGACCAGTCTTTATTATTCACCGAATAAAGCGCATTGTTAAAGACAAAAAGGTTGTCTGGATTTTTTCCTTCCGGCCCCAAGTCGATTTCCGAACCATAGCTGAGTGTATTGAGGTTTAGTTGCCCAATGATTCCTTTTTCATTCCCCCATTCATATGCGTTATTCACAGCAATGTAAGCGATGTTATTCACCACCACTACATTTTGAGTTGCCCATTTGGGGCCTTGAATGGTGTCAAAAGCAACCAATAATTGAAGCGTGTTTTTATCAAAAACAGATAAATAAGAATCATAGGTTTGAAGATACTCGCCACGTGTGGCAACAAGTTTATTTCCTGCAACTGCTAGGTTGCGTACACCAGGGAGGCTAATGCTGCCAAGGGCCTGATGTGTATTGAGGTCGTATTTGAAGATTTTTGTATCGGCAGCTACAAAGTAGACATTCCCGTCAATGACTACGTCTGAGCTAAATCGTTGGCCCTCTAGGGTGTCTACAACGGTATAGGTCTGAGAAATGGGGTCATAGCTGCCTATTGTAGCAGGTTCGAGAATGGCGTTGGTTTGAAAATCAAAGAAGCCCTCATTGGCAATGAGTACTTGGTGTGTGTACTGTTGAGCTAAAAGCCCAAAGCTGCATAACACAGCGGCAAATAATAATCCTTTTTTCATGTTTTGAAAATTTAAAAATTAAACAAGGACATGGAAAAAAGTGGAGCGGCCGGGGTATACGAAGCCCCGGGCGATACCGACTTTAATCTGAAGTCTTCACGCTGTTCTAAGGCAAGTCTTCTGGCTCGTGCTTTTTGCATTTTCAGCCTTCCCGCAAGCGCAGTGGCAAATTGGAAATACTTTTCAAACACTTACAGCTGCAGATACAGCTCCGGATTCTAACCGGATTCCTTTTTAAGTTCGACAAGCGAATACCCAAGAACAGGACAAAGATAACATTAATTGTGCGCCAAGCGTTAATTTGTAGGAATCAAAAAAAGTACCTATATTTGCAGCCGTATTGGCCAAGGTGGCCAGTCTACATAATAATCATTTACAAAAATATTAGCATGTATTTAGATTCAGCAAAGAAGAAAGAAATCTTCGCAAAACACGGTGGTTCGGAAACTAACACCGGTTCAACAGAGGGGCAAATTGCTCTTTTCACCTTTCGTATTGCTCACCTTACTGAGCATTTGAAAAAGAACCGCAAAGACTTCGGTACACAACGTGCACTTCAGTTGCTCGTTGGTAAGCGCCGTAGTTTACTTGATTACCTCAAGGCGAAAGATATTGAGAAATACCGTGCTTTGATCAAAGAATTAGGATTACGTCGTTAATCTTAGGTCAAGTCGGAATAAAATTTATGGGAGAGGGGGCTTCGATAACATCGAGAGCCCCTTCTTTTGTTTTAAAAGTTGTAAATAAATAAAGATGAATATAGGAACAAGAAAGTCAATAATGACCGGTGGCAAGGAAATCCTTGTAGAGACCGGAAAATTGGCAAAGCAGGCCGACGGTTCTGTTGTGGTGCGCATGGGCGACACCATGTTGCTCGCTACTGTTGTGGCAGCACAAGATGCAAAGGAAGGAGTAGATTTTCTTCCATTAACGGTTGATTACCGTGAAAAATATGCGGCCGCAGGACGTTTTCCTGGTGGTTTTTTCCGCCGCGAAGCTCGTCCTTCTGAGACAGAAATTTTAGTGATGCGTTTGGTAGACCGCGCATTGCGTCCGCTTTTTCCAGATGATTACCATGCAGAAGTTCAGGTAATGATTCAATTGTTATCTTACGATGGCGTCAATAATCCAGATGCGCTTTGCGGTTTTGCGGCTTCTGCTGCTATTGCAGTTTCAGATATTCCATTCAATGGGCCAATGTCTGAAGTGCGAGTGGGCCGTGTGAATGGTGAATTTATTATCAATCCTACAATGGCAGAAATGGCACTATCAGATATCGATGTGATGATTGCCGGTACTGCCAAGGACATCAATATGCTCGAAGGAGAAATGCAAGAGATTTCTGAGGCTGAGTTGGTAGAGGTAATTAAATTGGCACATACTGCGATCATTGATCAATGTAATTTTCAACTGTCTTTGGCAGCTGAGATTCCAACTGCCAATCCAAAGCGCGAATACTCGCATGAAATCCACGACGATGAAGTTCGTGCCAAAGTATTCGATTTGGCCATGGAAAAATGTAAAGATGTCGCTAGAATGGGACTTGCTAACAAAGCAAAAAGAACTGAACTATTCGACGAAATTAAAGCAGAAGTTAAGGCGGCATTTGCCGAAGAAGAACTTGAACATGCTTCGAAATTCATTTCAACATATTTCTCTGAAGTAAAGAAAAAAGCAGTGCGTTGGGTGATGCTCAATGACCGCAAGCGCCTAGATGGCCGCCAGTTTGACGAGATTCGACCAATTTGGGCCGAGGTAGATTATTTGCCGATGGTGCATGGTTCAGCAGTTTTCACTCGCGGTGAAACACAATCGCTCACCACACTCACCCTCGGTGGTAAAATGGATGAGCAACTCATCGATGGTGCTACCTTTCAAGGTACGGAGAAATTTTTACTACACTACAATTTCCCGCCATTCTCAACCGGAGAAGCCAAGCCTTTGCGTGGTACCTCACGTCGTGAGATTGGTCATGGAAACTTAGCACTCCGTGCACTTAAGCCTGTGATGCCAGAAGATTATCCTTATGCAGTGCGTATTGTTTCGGATATTTTAGAGTCAAACGGTTCTTCTTCGATGGCAACAGTTTGTGCAGGAACTTTAGCGCTCATGGATGGCGGTGTGCCCATCAAAGCACCAGTTTCAGGAATCGCCATGGGTTTGGTCGCTGATGAAGGTAAATTTGCTGTACTTTCAGACATCCTTGGAGATGAAGATCACCTTGGAGACATGGACTTCAAAGTTACAGGTACTGCCAAAGGAATCACAGCTTGCCAAATGGATATCAAGGTAGATGGTTTGCCATATGAAGTCCTTACGCAGGCCTTAGAGCAATCAAAAGCCGGCCGTATGCATATTTTAGGTAAAATCACCGAAACGATGCCAGCTCCGCGTCCAGAAATGAAGCCTCAAACGCCGCGTTTAGAAGCATTTAATGTGCCAAATGAAATGATTGGTGCTATTATTGGCCCTGGTGGTAAGATTATCCAAGGTCTTCAAAAAGAAACCAAAACCACCATTACAATTGAAGAATTGCCAAATGGTGAAGGTCGTGTTCAAGTGCTCTCTAACAATGGCAATGATATGGCTGAAGCGATTCGCCTCATTCGTCAGATTGCCTTCCCACCTCAAGTTGAAGACGGAGCCACTTACGAAGGCAAGGTGAAGTCTGTCAAAGAGTTTGGTTGTTTTGTTGAGATAGTTCCCGGTACCGATGGCTTGATTCATATTTCTGAATTTGCCTGGGAGAAAACCGCAAAAATGGACGACGTAGTCAAAGAAGGTGAGATGTTAACCTTTAAGGTGATAGGCAAAGATCCTAAAACTAAGAAGTGGAAATTATCTCGCAAAGTTTTGTTGCCACGCCCAGAACGCCCAGCTCCTGAGCAAGCTTCAGCAGAATAATTTGCTAATAATCAATATGAAAGGCGGAGAATACTCCGCCTTTTTTAATATATCCTTTACTTAAATTTTATTTGCAAAAGAATAGAATTGCGTATTTTTATAGAATAAAAAAAAATATCATGATTAGAGTATTACTTACATTGTTTGTCTTTTTTACTTTTAATATTTCAGCTCAGCTTTATGAGCCATTTAACTTCAGCGGCCTAGCTTCAGCCAATGGTTGGACTGTTCACAGCGGAACAACAGGGCCAATCACAGCATTGACTACACCTTCAGGAAGTGGCAATAGTTTGGTTTATCCTGGCCTCCCAATACCACAAGGAAATAGGGTTGCGATGTCTGGTTCGGTTGCAGAGGACATCAATTTTCCATTCACAACTTCAGGCAATGTGGGCTATTTTTCATTTTTAATCAACGTGACTGATTTATCCAATATGACGGCCACAGGTAGTTATTTCATAGCTTTTGGGGGTACTACCGGATCATCATTGTCTATTTATTTCCCAAGATTATATGTCGCACTTGGGTCCACAGCAACTACATTTAAACTTGGTATTTTAAATACGAGTGGAGGAGCCGTGACTCCTGATTACATCGCACAAGATCTAAATCCAAATACAACGTATTTTGTTGTTGCCAAGGCTGCTCAAAATGCAGGTGGGGGCATTGATGCGAGTATATGGTTGAATCCTATTCCTGGAGCTGCTGAACCCGTAGCAGGTGCTACTAACTCTCAGGGCAGTTCTTCATGGCCAACAAATGGTATCCAATCCATTGCACTGCGTCAGGCAACGGGAATTGGTACTTTTGAAATAGATGAAATACGTGCAGGAGAGACCTGGACATCGGTAACGCCTTCTTCTGCAACTTCTTGTATCACTTATAATACCATGAGTGCTACAGCTTGTTCAAGCTATACACTCAACGCACAAACATACACTTCTTCAGGCACCTACGTACAGACACTCAGCAATGCGAATGCGGCGGGTTGCGATTCAATCATTAATTTAAATCTGACGATCAATAATCCTACGACATCCACCTTGAACATCACCAATTGTGGAGACTATACGCTCAATGGTCAAACTTATACCGCATCTGGGACCTACACGCAACTCACACAAAATACAAATGGTTGTGATAGTACCATCACGCTGAATTTATCGATCGTTGGCTCAATTACCTATTATCAAGATCTAGATAATGATGGTTTTGGAAATGCCGCTGTATCTCAAGTTGGTTGTAGTCCCATTGCAGGATACGTTGCTAACGATTTGGATTGTGACGACACCAATAATGCAATTTACCCAGGTGCTTTTGACATTCCGGGCAACGGTATTGATGAAGATTGCAGCGGTTTTGATGCACCTTTACAATTAGGTATCTATGAATTTGCTGGCACAACGGATTGTTCTGTTCAAGACGTAGCTGCAACTAACTCTAGTGCCAACTGGACTTTCTCAGACTTTTCAGCCACTGGGACAAACTGTGCAGCCGGTGGTGGTATTTTTAACCGCAGCGGTTGGAATCAAAGTGCTGTTTTAGACTTAAATCAATACAATGAATTCACCCTCACAGGTGCGAACTGTACGAATTTAAGTTTGTCTAAATTGGCATTCAACCACCGCACGAGTTCAACGGGGGGTACTCCAACAATCCACTTACGTTCAAGCCTAGACAACTTCGCCTCAGACATCGACACCATCGGATCTGCTTGGAATGGTAATGTATTTTTGGCAGATACTGTGAATCTACCAGCAGCTTTTGCCAATATTGCAAGCGTTACTTTTAGGTTCTATGTGACTAGTCAAGCAACTGCTACCTCTACCTTGCGCATGGACAATGTTTCAGTTTGGGGTAATGCCCTTTCCATTACACCAAGTCTTTATTATGTGGATGCGGATGGCGACGGATTTGGAGATCCTTCTAACGATACACTCCTTTGTAATGCACCTTTAGGTTACGTATCCAACAACCTAGATTGTAACGATGCCGATGCGGCGATCAATCCAAATACGATTTGGTATCAGGATTTAGATAATGATCAGGTAGGTAATTATAATGTGTCTATTACCGGATGTGATCAACCCAATGGTTATGTATTGGCATTTGATGATTGTAACGATAACGATGCCTCCATCACATATCCAGTGGCCTACTATATCGATGCCGATCAAGATGGCTTTGGTGACGATGCTACAGGTGTTGTAACTTGCGTTCAACCAGCCAACACTATTACGATCGGTGGCGACTGTGATGATATGGACAATACCATTTATCCGGGTGCACCGGAGATCTGTGATGGATTGGATAACAATTGTGATGGCCAGGTAGATGAAGGCCTTACGTTCTTGAATTATTATTTCGATGGTGATGGTGATGGATTTGGAATTGGTAACCCTACAGTTTCTTGTGATCCAATTGTTGGTTATTCCACTCAAAACGGAGACTGCGATGACAGCAACAACGCAGTCTATCCTGGAGCCCCAGACACCCAAGGCAACGGAATAGATGAAAACTGCGATGGAGTGGATGGTATTCTTGGATTGAATGACCTAGAATTAAGTGCTCAAATTTCACCAAATCCAACTTCTGGAGAGGTGAAAATTTCATTCAATAACCAAATTTCAGCATCCTTAATCTTGACAGATCTAAGTGGCAAAATCATCGTTGAGAATTTTATTAATGGTATGGAATACCTCCTCGATTTATCATCTTTAACCTCAGGTACTTATTTGATATCAATTCAAAGCGAAACGTCCTATAACGTTCAAAGAATTGTAAAATATTAATAAATTTCATTTAAACCTTTTGATTCAAAAAGCCACCTTCGGGTGGCTTTTTTTTAATTTAAAACTTTGTACCTTTATTTCAAATCTCCACGATGAAAAAAATCCTTTTGTTATTACTGCCTTTTACTGGGTTTTCGCAATATTTTCAACAAGATGTGAGTTACCAGATTGAAGTTAAGCTCGATGATCGCAACCATGTATTGCGTGGCAATGAATCCATAGCATACAAGAACAATTCTTCGAGCGATCTCAATGAGATCTATATGCATATTTGGCCCAATGCCTATAAAAACAAAGAGACGGCATTGGCGCAGCAACTCAAGCGAAATGAAGGCGATAAATTAGCCAAGGCAGATCCTACGGATCTAGGATTTATTGATTCCTTGGATTTTAAAATCAATGGACTTTCAGCTTCTTGGGAATATAGTGCTGAACACATTGATATTGCGGTTATTCATTTAGCAGATCCGTTAAGGCCTGGAGAAACACTTTTGATTTCCACACCTTTTAAAGTACAAATCCCATCAGGTAGCTTATCTCGATTAGGTCATATTGGGCAGTCTTATCAGATTACACAATGGTACCCTAAGCCTGCGGTGTATGATCAGAACGGTTGGAATGCTATGCCTTACCTGAATCAAGGTGAATTTTATTCAGAGTTTGGTAGTTTCGATGTAAAAATTACTGTGCCGGTAAACTACGTCGTTGGTGCAACAGGTGAGCTTCAAACACAAAGCGAACTAAACTTTCTCGATACCAAAGTGGCTGAGAGTAAGAAAAAACTCGAGAAACTTTTAAAAGAACAAACCGACCGCTCTAAAACTTTCCCTGAGTCGTCATCAGAATGGAAAACAATTCAATACAAACAAGATCGTGTCCACGACTTTGCTTGGTTTGCCGATAAGCGCTTTTTAGTACTCAAAGGCGAAGTGGTTTTGCCTCATTCAAAAGATACCGTTACAAGTTGGGCCATGTTTACGCCTCAGAATGCCAAACTCTGGGCCAATTCTTTAGAGTATATCAATGACGGCACTTATTATTATTCGCTTTGGAACGGTGACTATCCTTACAAGCATGTAACAGCCATAGATGGTACAATCAGTGCGGGTGGCGGCATGGAATACCCAATGATCACTGTCATTGGAAATGCCAGTTCAAAGGAAGAATTAGAGGTAGTCATAGTGCACGAAGTGGGGCATAATTGGTTTTATGGGATTTTAGGATCCAACGAACGCATTCACGGTTGGATGGACGAGGGTCTCAATACACTCAATGAAATGCGCTACGTCCAAACCAAGTACCCAAACAACACCCGTTTTTCTGATATGGTGGCTGGTGGTCGTTTTCATCTCAATGACCTAGATCATCATGATTCGGGTGACATAACGTACCGTAGTTTGGCAAGTTTTGGCCTTGATCAGCCACTTGAATTGCATTCTGATGATTTTTCTAGTCTGAATTATGGAGCAATCATGTATCAAAAGACCGGTGTAGTATTCTACTATTTGATGGATTATTTGGGTGCAGAAAAATTTGATGCAGCGATGTCTGCCTATTATCAAGAGTGGAAATTTAAACATCCGCAGCCTGCAGATCTTAGAAAAGTGCTCGAGACTCAAACGGGTAAAGATTTAAGTTGGTTATTCGATGATCTCATTGAAACAACCAAACACCTAGATTACAAGTTAAAATCGGTTCAGAAGGGCAAGAATGGCACTGTGATTAACTTAGTTAACAAAGGCCAAATAAACGGCCCTGTGGAAGTGAATGTTTATGGACAAAACGAACTGCTAGAAACAATATGGGCTGAGCCAGGTCAAAAATCAGTAACAGCAACAACACCCATAGGAGAAATCACCAAGGTGGAAATAGATCGCAATAATGATATACCCGAACTCAATCGTCAAAATAACCTTTGGGTCAAAGACCAGACTTTTCATAAACTTGAACCCATCAAATTTGAATTTTTATTCGGTGACCATCAAAAAGACCAAACTGCAATTTTCTGGACACCAATGCTTGGAGGTAATGCTTATGATGGCCTCATGGCTGGTCTTACCTTGCATAATATTGGTTTGGCTCCCAAAAAGTTCACCTATCTCATGAGCCCAATGCTCAGCACATCTCGAATACGTCCAGTTGGAATCGCTGAATTCTCCTATCAAATTTTGCCCACTAAAGCCATTGAACTCATGCGCTTGGGCCTCTCTGTTAAATCTTTTGGCACCGACCGAATCAATAAAAACCAATATTTTGTCGCATTATCTCCTTACTTAGCCATCAATTACGGCGAGCGCAAAGCGCGTCACTCTGTGCATTATGATTTATTGATTCAAGGGCTTGCTAAGAGCAATGTGGCGTCGATATTTTCAAAAGAACGTGGCTTCTTTGTACAGCATACTATGAACTACAGAAAACCAGCCTATCAGTTACAATGGATCAATCGATACGAGTTTTTTGAGCAAGAAATTAGCCCAGATGACAAACAATTTACTTCTCGAATGTGGTCTAATTTGAACCAAACGTTCAAATATCGAGTTGGTACTTTAGATCGTAAAATTGAACTCAATTTGTTTGGTGCTTATACTTTTGCAAGTCAGTTATCGAATAATTTGGATGCAAGCCGTTTGTTTTGGTCCATAAATGGCTTGCAAGGGCAGCAAGATTTATTTTTGGAAGATTATAATTTTGGAAGATCTGAAACAAGCGGACTATGGTCTTCGCAGCGTATGGATCGGCATGGACAATTCCATACTGGTAACGCTGCCGGTAGTAATCTTCGTTGGCTTTCTACTGCAACTGTTTTTGCACAATTGCCCATCAAGCCAAATATTTTGGGTGCTTTTGTCGATTACGGCATGGGTGCTGGCGCATTCAAAACGATAGATTCATACTACAATGCGGGCCTTGCGCTTCGATTCGGCAAGGTATTTGGACTATACTTCCCGCTATTGTCGGGTTCAAATGCCGGGCCTGAAGGTAATTTTATGGCCGATGAATTATTTACCAATTACGCGCAAAAAATACGTTTCACGTTGCGTATCAATCCGGTAAATCGCATCGGTCTACATACACTTTTAAATTCATAAAATGTCAGAAAACAGTACTTCTTTTTCAAAGATATTTTGGCCAAGTTTTTTAGCCGTTTTTATTGCGGGTTTAGTCGGGATGATTTTTTTCTTCTTGATTTTAGGCGGAATCATTGGTTCTTTTGGTGATTTTGGACCAGCGCCTCTTGCTCTTGAAGATAAAACGGTCTTACATTTAAAATTATCTGGAACGATTCAAGATGTTTCAGAGGAATCTTTTGATCCTAGTACCTTTCAACTGAACCAAGCCATGGGGCTACCAGAAATATTGTTGGGCTTGAAGGAGGCAGCAAGTGACCCAAAAGTCAAGGGAATTTTTCTTGAAATGAAGGGTGTGTCTATGGGAATGGCAACCGCTTCTGAGTTGCGCGAAGCAATCAAAGAATTCCAGCTTTCGGGAAAATTTGCCGTAGCCTATTTGTCGGGAGAACAAATTGGCAAGCAAGATTATTTTGTGAGTAGTGCTTGCAATGAGCAATACGGTATGTATGGCGCTACCTTTTTATGGAATGGTCTGCATGCAGAGAGTATGTTTTTTAAAAAATTACTAGATGAGTTGCAGATAGGCATTGTAGTAGTTCGTGGAAAGGAGAATGATTTTAAAAGTGCTGTAGAGCCCTTCTTTCGCACTGAAATGTCCGACTCTAGTCGTCAACAAATGCAGGTATTATTGTCAAATATTTGGAGGCAAATGCGCAATGAGATTTCATCTTCTATAAAAGCCGATACCCTGCTCTTAGATTCTTTGGCCAATGCTTTGACTATTAGAAATCTTACACAAGCCCAAAGGTTTAGCTTCATTGATAAAAATCTTTACAAGCATGAGGTTTTAACATTGCTCAAGAAAAAAGTTGGTATTGATAAAAATTCGCCCTTGCATTTGCAATCCTTCTCAAAATACGCCAAAGAGAATTTTCAAGACAACCAATTATTGGCGAGGCAATCTGCGCACATTGCAGTCATTCTTGCCGAGGGTGATGTACAAACCGATGGAGATCAAATAAGCACAGCACGTATGGCAAAAATGTTACGTCAAGTTCGTGAAGATAAGGACGTGAAGGGAGTCGTTTTGCGCATTAATAGTCCGGGTGGGTCTGCAATGGCAAGTGAAGAAATCTGGAAGGAAGTTGCCCTCACCGCAGCAAAGAAAAAATTATATGTCTCGATGGGTGATTACGCAGCTTCGGGTGGTTATTACATTGCAACTCCCGCTGCAAAAATTTATGCATCACCAATGACAGTTACTGGGTCAATAGGTGTTTTTGGTATTTTACCCTATGCCGGCGATTTTTTAAATGCTAAATTGGGCATCACAACAGATCAAGTTCGAACACACCGCTTTGGTGATATTTCCCTAACACACCGCTTAGAAGAAGAGGAATTTGCTATGATGCAGTCCGAAGTAGATTTAATTTATGAGCAATTTATCGGGCGTGTGGCAGATGGCAGAAACAAGAATAAGAAGGCAGTGCATGCCATAGCGCGTGGTCGTGTTTGGACCGGTTCAGATGCACGCAACCGTGGTTTAGTTGATCAATTGGGAGGTTTGATGAAGGCAATTAAAGACATGCAGCGCTCTTGTGGGGTAAAAGAGTCGGTTTTTTACCCTAAGAAACAAACAAATACATTCGATACACTTCTAGCGCTATTAGACGAGGAGTTTGAAAACGAAGAGGCGCATACAAGAGCCTCAATTCCAACAGATTTTTTGCGTTTCTATGAAAAATTTGCAAAAATTCATCAAATGAAGGGTATGCAAATGCGCTTGCCTTTTATTCTCGACATCCATTGATTTTACTAGGTTTTTAATAATTTATTGACATTAAGTAGTTTAGGTTTTTTATATTTTGTTGAATAATTTTTAGTGATATTTAAACAAAAAATATATATCATTGTTATTCAAATGTTTAAAGGCGGTTTCCGAAAAGCCTCAAAAGAGTAGGAAAAATTAAACCTATCTATTATGTTAATTTCTTTATCTAGTGCACTCAATGTGCAAGCACTATTTGAAAAAGGAGATGTGTACACCTACACAGCATTTACCTTTTTCATTGGAACGATGGCCATGATGGCTGCTGCAGCATTTTTCTTTATGGAAATGCGCAACATGGAAGAAAAATGGAGAACCTCCATTTTGGTTTCAGGTCTCATCACTTTCATTGCCGCGGTTCACTATTATTACATGCGTGATTATTTCACAGAAACTTCCACTTCACCAACATTCTTCCGATATGTTGACTGGATGCTTACTGTGCCGCTCATGTGTGTAGAATTCTACTTGATTACCAAAAAAGCAGGTGCCAAAACAAGTTTGTTATGGAAGCTAATTTTTGCGTCAGTAGTGATGCTTGTTACCGGCTATTTCGGAGAGGCAGTTGATCGTGACAACAGTGTTATGTGGGGTGTACTTTCTGGTGCAGCTTATTTCTATATTGCTTACCTTGTTTGGATGGGCGAAGTTGCACAGTTGGCAGAGTCTGCAGGTCCAGCGGTAGCAAAAGCAACACGAATTCTTGCTTGGTTCGTATTGGTAGGATGGGCTATTTATCCATTAGGATACATCATCGGAACTCCAGGCGGTTTGTTTGGTGCGTTTGGTAGTTCAGATCCAAACCCTTGGATGGATGTCGTTTACAACATCGGTGATGCCGTTAATAAAATCGGTTTCGGTTTGGTAATTTATGCATTGGCCAAATCTGATTCAAAAGCTTAACAATCAATAACTAGAAAAAAAAGGGAGGCTTTAGCCTCCCTTTTTGTTTGTATGACTATTTGATCAATAGACTTTTGGAAATTGGTTCGGATTGATGTCGTTTAACATCTCGAGCACCTTTTCTATGATGTCATCGATGTTGGGTTTAGAAAAATAGTCGCCGTCTGAACCATAAGCAGGTCGATGATCTTTGGCAGCCATCGTTTGGGGCGCGAGGTCTAAATGTTGGTAACCATTTTGCTTAACCAAGATTTGATCGAGTATAAATGCACTTGCTCCACTGCTCACATCCTCATCAACAATAAGAAGAGCGTTGGTCTTGGCCAACGATTTTGAAATCATATGCCCTGTATCAAAAGGCAACAATGTTTGAACATCAATGAGTTCGACCCAAATACCGAGTTTTTCTAATTCGGCCACGGCATGCTCACAAATGTTAAAGGTAGAACCATAAGAAACAAGGGTAAGGTCGTTTCCTTGCTTAACGATTTCTGGTATGCCAAGCGCCTCTGTGAATTCTCCAAAATTTAAAGGCATTCTTTCTTTGCTTCTGTAACCATTGAGAGGTTCAATGACTAGCGCAGGTTCGTCGGCTTGTAATAAAGTATTGTAAAAGGCGGCAGCCTTGGTCATGTTGCGTGGCACACAAACATGCACTCCTCTTAAGGCATTGACGATCATGCCCATCGGTGATCCGCTATGCCAAATACCCTCCAATCGATGCCCTCGTGTCGATACAATTAATGGTGCTTTTTGACCTCCTTTTGTGCGGTATTGAACAGTAGCGAGGTCGTCGGACATGATTTGTAATCCATAGAGAAGGTAATCTAAATATTGTATTTCAGCAATGGGCCTGAGTCCACGCATGGCCATTCCAATTCCTTGTCCAATTATCGTACACTCACGAATTCCAGTATCAGAAACCCGAAGACTGCCAAACTGCTCTTGCAAACCTTCTAAACTTTGGTTTACTCCACCAATTTTACCTGCATCTTCTCCAAACACAAGTACTTCAGGTCTTGTTTCTAATATTTTACGGTAATTCTCACGCAATATGATTCGACCATCCTCCATTTGTACTTCCGTACTATAATTCACTGGTACAGATGTAACGTTAGCCACGCTTTCTTCCGATTGTGAATAAAGATGTGAGCTGTATCGATCTTGTGCTTTAAGTTGAATTTCCTTCACCCATGCACCGAGTTTATTTCTCTGTGGGGAATTGTCTGAAAGGCTGTTGCGCAAAATCGTACGTGCATATCCCATTAAATCTCTGCGAATGCTTTCTTTTTCTTTGAGGAGTTGTTGTTGAATTTCCTTCACCAGGGAATAGTTCGGATGCGTATTTTCGTATCCTGATAAAATTTGAAGTAAGGAATCTTTATCTTGTGAAATATCGTTGGTAAATGCCTTCCAAGCATTGTTTTTGGCATTTTTTACCGTTTCCTTGGCTCGAGCCGCAATCTCATCGAGCTGCTCCTCCGTTGCCAAAACGAGTCCTTTTTGACCAAAAGATAAAATCCATTCTCTGAATTTGGCAATACAATCAAATTCAGTTTCCCACTGCAACCTTTGCTCAGATTTGTAACGCTCATGAGATCCAGAGGTAGAATGTCCTTGAGGTTGATTGACTTCTTTGACATGCACTAAAACCGGAACGTGTTCCATTCGCGCAATTTGCACTGCTCGCTCATAAGTTTCGCAGAGGTGCGCATAATCCCACCCTTTGGTAATTAATATTTCAAATCCTTTTTGTTTTTCATTGCGCTGAAAGCCCGAAAGGGCATCTGAAATGCTTCCCTTGGTGGTTTGCAGTTCTCTAGGCACTGAAATACCGTAGCCATCGTCCCAAACAGACATCACGAGCGGTACTTGTAATACACCTGCTGCGTTCATAGTTTCCCAAAAAGGGCCTTCTGAAGTTGAAGCATCTCCAATGGTGCCAAAGGCAACTTCATTTCCGCCAGCACTGAATTTTTTAAATGCCTCTAATTCTTTCAGTGTGGGGTGTTCGCGATAAACTTTTGAGGCTTGGGCTAACCCGAGTAGTCGTGGCATTTGGCCACCGGTAGGAGAAATATCTGAAGAACTATTTTTTTGTTCCATTAAGTTCTTCCAATGGCCTTGCTCATCTAAATTCCTAGTCGCGTAATGACCACCCATTTGCCTACCAGCTGATTGCGGTTCCACATGATGATCTGTGTGCGCATATAAACCTGAAAAGTACTGCTCAAGGGTAAGGGCATCAATGGCCAACATGAGGGTCTGATCACGGTAGTATCCGGATCGAAAATCACCATTTCGAAATTGTTTGGCCAGAGCAATTTGAGCCAATTCTTTGCCATCTCCAAAAATGCCAAACTTAGCCTTTCCTGTAAGTACTTCTTTTCTACCGAGTAAGGAGGCCTCGCGTGATTCACAAGCTAGTTGATAGTCGTTGAGCACCTGCTGTTGAAATGTACTGAAGTCGAGTTGAGCAGTTGAGGTATTAGATTTTTCTGTGGCCATTTGTTGTTGATTACCTACAAATATAAGTAAATTGGGCCTGATTTTTGCTGTATTAATTGCAATTTAACAACCTATGAATGCACTCCAATTAGAACTTTGTGCGGCCTCTTTAGAGGCCCTTGAATTGGCCTATAAGCATCAATTTGATCGAGTTGAACTTTGTCAGAATTTGGAGCAGGGCGGGCTCACACCATCAGCCGGACTCATCCAAATGGCTAAAGATTTCAACTTGAATACGCATGTTCTTATTAGGCCAAGGGCTGGAGGATTCTGTTACAATGAAGAGGAGCTGGCTTTGATGCAAAAAGAAATTGCTTATTGTTATTTGCTTGGAGTTCAAGGAGTTGTAATCGGTGTGTTGAAAGAGAATTTTGGCATTGATAAGCAAGCGCTTATTGACCTTAAAAACATAGCACCCGACCTAGATTGGACTTTTCACCGTGCATTTGACGAGAGTATTGATTGGAAACGCTCCCTAGATGTCTTGATAGAACTAGGATTCAAAAGGGTGCTTACCTCTGGCTTTGCCTCCAATGTTGAATTAGGCATAGGGGTACTTGGTGAAATGTGTGCTTATGCCAAGGGCCACATTGAGATCATGGCAGGTGGCGGCGTAAATGCAGGTAATATATCTAAATTAGCGCATATCAAGGGGCTTTCAGCCATTCATTTTTCTGCCACTCAAAAGGTTCAATTGGATCCCGATTCTGCATTTTCAGAGACCATTTTAAAAGTGAGTGAAGCCAGATTAGAACGCATCTTAAATGCCATATAGTGTCACCCCCGTTTATATTCCTTACCTTTGTCAGAGGTTGTCGTGTATAAAAAACGTTCTTTAAACACGTAGAACCTGTCCATTTACATGTTATTTAATGAATTACCCCTAGAGCCCAAGCTCCTGGAAGCCATTGCTGAAAAAGGCTATACAAATGCAACCCCAATCCAAGAGAAAGCCATTCCTGTGATTTTAGATCAGCAAGATTTAATAGGCCTTGCGCAAACCGGCACAGGTAAGACAGCGGCATTTGCCATTCCTATTTTGCAGCTTCTTCACGATAAAAAACCATTAAACGGCAATATAGAAGCCTTAATTGTTACCCCAACAAGAGAGCTAGCCATTCAAATTGCAGAAAATTTTAAAGCTTACGGGAAGCATTTGGGCTTGCGCTCCTTGGTGATTTTTGGAGGTGTGAAACCTCACGCTCAAATCCAGACGCTGAAGCAAAAGCCAGCTATATTGATTGCTACACCTGGAAGACTACTCGATTTACACCAACAAGGTTTTGTCAATCTAAAGTCCTTATCTATGTTTGTACTAGATGAAGCGGACCGAATGCTTGATATGGGCTTCATCCACGATGTCAAGCGAATTGTAAAACTATTGCCCAAACAAAGGCAAACTTTACTTTTCTCGGCAACGATGCCTAGTGAAGTGAGAAGTTTAGCGCAAAGTTTGCTTAGCAACCCCAAAGAAGTAACGGTCACTCCCGTTTCTTCTACTGCTGAGCGCATTGATCAATCTATGATACAGGTGGCGGATCGCAAACATAAAGAGTCAGCACTCGTGGAAATCTTGCAAAAAGATCCCGCTGAAAGTGTTTTGGTTTTTGCTCGTACGAAGCATGGCGCAGATAAATTGGTACGCGTTCTAGCTAAAAATAAACTTCAAGCCATGGCCATTCACGGCAATAAATCTCAAAATGCAAGGCAAATGGCATTAAGTCATTTCAAGCAAGGCAAGATTCGAATATTGGTAGCCACGGATATCGCTGCCAGAGGAATAGATATCTCCGGTCTTGATTTGGTCGTCAATACCGATGTGCCTACCGTAGCAGAAACTTATGTACACCGAATAGGACGAACGGGTAGGGCAGGAAGAGAAGGCCGTTCAATTATTTTTTGTGAGCCCGAAGATTTTAAATATTTTAAAGCGATAGAAAAGTTGATTGCAAAAAAAATACGGGTCGATTGACCCGTATTTTTTTTAAAATGAATTGCATCTTCTTTCTAGATAGCTGCAATCTTATCTGACATATATTCACCGGCTTTCAACTTGCCAACAATCTTAGAGAAGCAATCAATGGTGTAATTGACATCTTCAAGAGTATGAGAGGCCGTTGGTATCAAGCGCAAAATAATCATGCCTTTCGGAACTACCGGATAGACTACCATAGAGCAGAATACATTGTAGTTTTCTCGAAGGTCAAAAATCAGGTTGGTTGCTTCTGGAATAGAACCGCTTAGGTATACCGGTGTAACACAACTATTTGTTGGACCAATTTCAAAACCAGCGGCTTTGAGTCCGTTTTGTAGGGCATTGGTATTCTCCCAAAGTTTGGTCTTAAGTTCAGGATGGTTTCTCATGAGCTCAAGTCTCTTCAATAAGCCTAAAACTAGGGCTGCAGGCATTGCCTTGGCAAAAATTTGAGAACGCATGTTATAGCGCAAATACTCAACGACTTGTGCATCTGATGAAATAAAACCACCAATCAAGGCAAATGATTTGGCAAAGGTGCCAAAATAAATGTCAATCCCGTCTTGACAGCCTTGTTCTTCACCTGTACCAGCACCAGTTGCACCCAATACTCCGATGCCGTGTGCGTCGTCTACGAATAAACGGAAGTTGTATTTTTCTTTCAAAGCAACGATTTCCTTGAGTCTACCTTGGTCACCGCGCATACCAAATACACCTTCTGTGATTACAAGAATTGCTCCGCCGGTTTCGGCAGCAAGCTTGGTTGCGCGCTGCAATTGTTTTTCACAATCCTCCACATCATTGTGCTTAAACACAAAGCGCTTACCCATATGCAAACGAACTCCGTCAAGAATACAAGCATGAGATTCTGCGTCGTAAACAATGACATCGTGACGGTCAACGAGGCAGTCAATTGCTGAAACTACGGCTTGGTAACCAAAGTTGGCCAAAATGGTGTCTTCCTTGCTTACAAAAGCTGACAGTTCATTTTCAAGCTGTTCGTGGTAATTGGAATTGCCCGACATCATGCGTGCGCCCATCGGAGATCCAAAACCATAAATGGCTGCTGCATCTGCATCTGCTTTGCGAACTTCAGGATGGTTGGCCAAACCAAGATAATTATTCAATGACCAATTGAGTTTTTCTTTGCCTCTAAAATTCATGTGAGGACCAATTTCCCCTTCTAGTTTAGGGAAAGTAAAGTACCCGTGAGATTCTTTGGCGTGCATTCCGAGCGGTCCTCGGTTGGCTTTGATTTTTTCGAAAATATCTGCTGACATGCTACTATTTTTTTGCAAAGTTAAGCGAATATCAATTCCAAATGACTTTGTACCTGCTTAATTTTCAACAAGCTTTGAAATAAGAGCCGCTGCTGTGGCATTCGATTCGAGTTGAAGTATTTCTTTTGGATGACCACAAAAAAGAATGTAGCCGCCTTCATCGCCGCCTGTAGGGCCAAGATCGATGAGGTGATCGGCGCACTTTATTACTTCCATATTATGCTCTATCACCACTAAGGAGTGTCCCATATCAAGGAGTGCATTAAAGGCAATAAGTAATTTGGCAATATCATGGAAATGTAGGCCGGTGGTAGGTTCATCAAAAATGAAAAGAGTAGGTGTGTTCTGATATCCTTTGCTTAAAAAGGAAGCCAATTTGATTCGTTGCGCCTCGCCTCCTGACATCGTGCTTGATGATTGGCCAACAGTTAGATAGCCAAGTCCAACATCTATGAGAGGTTGTATTTTTTCAACCACACGCTGGGCAAGTTTGTCCCTATCGGCTTTAAAAAAATCAAGAGCTTCCTGTAAATTAAGTTCCAACAGATCTGCAATTGAAAGATCTCTGTAGAGAATTTCAAGGGTTTCGGGTTTGTAGCGACGGGCATGGCAGTGCTTGCAAGGCAATTGAACATCAGCCATAAATTGCATAGAAACACTAATGGTTCCTTCTCCTTCACATACTTCGCAGCGGCCTCCGGCAACATTGAATGAAAAGAAACCGGGTTTGTATCCACGGAGCTTAGCTAAGGGTTGTCGGGCATATATTTCTCTGATGTCGTCAAAGGCTTTAACGTAGGTTATAGGATTGCTTCTCGAGGACTTCCCAATCGGGTTTTGATCTATAAATTCTACGGATTTAATTTTTTGAAGGTCACCGCTAATCCCATTGCATTTGCCAATTAATTCGCTGCTTAAGCCCAATTCTTTTCGCACCAAAGGATAAAGGATTCTTTTGATGAGCGTGGATTTCCCCGATCCGGAAACACCACTCACACAGACCAATTGTCCTAGGGGAATTGCGAGGTCAAGGTTCTTGAGGTTGTTTTGACTAGCATGATGTATTTGCAAGGCTCCGATGCTCGTTCTGCTACGCTTTGGCAATTCTATTTTTTTTCTTCCTGTGAGGTATTGGGCAGTAAGTGCATCGCTTTTTTGAAGTGCGAGAAAATCTCCTTGGAATACAAGTTGACCGCCCTGGCTTCCTGCCAAAGGACCAATATCTAAAATTTCATCTGCAGCCTGCATGATTTCTTCATCATGTTCAACGACAATAATCGTATTGCCTTGTTGTTTAAGTGTCTTTAGTACTGAAATGAGTTGTTGGGTATCTTTGGGGTGAAGCCCAATGGAGGGCTCGTCTAATATATACATGGAGCCTACTAGGCTTGAACCAATGGAGGTGGCCAATTGTATGCGCTGGGCTTCTCCTCCCGAAAGAGAATTGGAGCTGCGATTCAGCGTTAGGTAGCCCAAGCCAACTTGTTTTAAATAACCAAGTCTGCCCTTGATTTCGGGTAGGATATGCTTGCAAATGGCCAGCTCTTGTTCACTAAGATGAAGCTTTTCAAAAAATTCAGCGGCCTCGTTGATGCTCAACAATACTAAGTCTTGAATGCTTTTGTTGCCAACCTTTACATAACTGGCATCTTTGCGCAAGCGAGTTCCTTTGCAATCCGGGCAGGTAGTTTTTCCTCTATATCTGGAAAGCAGCACTCTGTATTGAATTTTATATGTTTGACTTTCAAGGTGTTTGAAAAATTCATTTAAACCTGTAAAATACTTGTTTCCTTCCCAAAGAAGTTGATATTGTGCAGGGCTCAATTGATGAATGGGTCGGTGAATCGGGAAGTCAAATTTATGTGCTGAGAGCAACAATTGTTGTTGGAATTCTTGCATATTTTCGCCTTTCCAAGGGGCAATGGCACCGTCAAAAACACTTTTGTTTTTGTCTGCAAAGACCAGCGCCTCATCAATACCCAAGGTTTGACCATAGCCTTCGCAAGTTTTACATGCTCCGAACGGATTGTTGAATGCAAATAAATGTGGCTTGGGCTCTTCAAATGAGAGGCCATCAGCTTCATAGCGAGCGTTGAAATGCTTCCATGTGTTTTGATTTGGAAAATAAAGACTGCAATTGCCTTTGCCTTCTCTAAAGGCAAATTCAATACTTTCACCAAGGCGGCTTGTTTGATCTGTGCTGCGCGCTTCGTTCTTAAGACGATCGACAGTAATCCACACAGACTGAGGCATATCATTAAGGGGCTGAATTTCATCTATTAAATGAAATTTTTCATTATAAAAAACCCTTATATATCCTTCTTTTTGAAATGCTTGCAGTTTTTTATTTAAAGTATTAATTGAATTAAATTCAATTTCAAATAAGATGGCAAATGCTTCGTTTTGCCAATGGCTATCAAGATAGGTCAGTACGTCTGTTGTCTGTTCTTTTTTTACCAGCTGTCCGGAAATAGGCGAATAGGTTTGGCCAATTCTTGCAAACAATAATTTCAGATAGTCATAAATCTCCGTACTGGTACCTATTGTCGATCTTGGATTACCAGTACTCACCTTTTGTTGAATGGCGATGGCAGGCGCAAGTCCTTTGATGTCGTCAATAGCCGGTTTATCAAGACGTCCAAGAAATTGGCGCGCATAAGCAGACATGCTTTCAATAAAGCGCCGCTGGCCTTCTGCAAAAATAGTGTCAAAGGCTAGGCTTGATTTACCTGAACCTGAGACTCCAGTGATCACGGTAAGTTTTTGATGTGGGATACGTACGTCGAGACCTTTGAGGTTGTGTTCGCGTGCACCTTTGACCGTGATAAATTTTTCCATATGCAAAAGTAAAATTTCTTTACTTTTAGTGGTTCAAATAATTTGCTATGTCCCAAAACAACCTGTTTAGAAAGAAAAGTATTGCATCGATTTTGGCACAAGTAAAAGCTGCCGATGGAGATAATGAAGCCCCAGCCTTAAACAAGCATTTGAAAGTTCGCGATTTGGTTGCCTTTGGAATAGCAGCCATTATTGGCGCGGGTATTTTCTCTACCATCGGTCAGGCTTCGGCAGAGGGTGGGCCAGCAGTTATTTTTCTGTTTTTATTTACAGCGCTTGCCAGTGGGTTTGCCGCATTTGCTTATGCGGAATTTGCATCCATGGTTCCGGTGTCAGGTTCTGCCTATACCTATTCTTATGTGGCCTTTGGTGAACTGGTTGCGTGGATCATTGGTTGGGCCTTGATTATGGAATATGCAATTGGCAACATTACAGTAGCAATATCTTGGAGTGATTATTTAACTGATATGCTTCAACAAATTCATATTGAAGTACTTAATGTTAAAGGAATATACTTGCCAGATTGGATGCAAATGGATTACCTCAGTGCATCTAATGGGTTTGATGAAGCGAGTAATTTTCTTAAAAATGGTGGTCTAATAAAGGATTTAGAACCCGCCTTAGTTCAGGCGCGTGCCGCGTGGCTAACTGCTCCAAAAATTGGCGGCTTGCATTTGGTGTTAGATATTCCAGCGCTTTTCATTATTGTTTTGATTACTTGGTTAGTTTATAGAGGAATCAAAGAAAGTCGGAATGCTTCCAATGCGATGGTGATTATTAAACTAGCAGTCATTTTATTGGTCATAGCCGTCGGTGTTTTTTACATCGATATGAACAATTGGTCGCCTTTTGCGCCCAACGGTTTGGGTGGTGTTCTCAAAGGGGTTTCTGCAGTGTTTTTTGCTTATATTGGATTTGATGCCATTTCCACAACAGCTGAAGAATGCGAGAATCCGCAGCGTGATTTACCAAGAGGAATGATGTGGGCCATTATTATTTGTACTGTTTTGTACATTTTAATTGCGCTCATCCTTACAGGTATTGTTCCCTACCATCAACTTGCGGTGGGCGAGCCTTTGGCCTTTGTTTTTAAGCAAATCAACCTCAGCAAAATGACCTTCATTATATCCGTTTCGGCGGTTATCGCAATGGCCTCTGTATTGCTTGTTTTTCAAATGGGCCAACCGCGAATTTGGCTCAGTATGAGCCGTGATGGCCTTTTGCCTAAAAAGTTTTCAAAAATTCATCCCAAGTACAAAACCCCATCCTTCGCCACGATAGTTGTTGGTTTCGTGGTGGCAGTACCGGCCTTGTTTATGAATCTTACTATGGTTACAGATTTATGTTCGATCGGTACGCTTTTTGCCTTTGTATTGGTTTGTGGTGGGGTGTTGGTTTTGCAAAACAAACCCGATATACAACGCGGTTCTTTCAAGACACCCTACCTAAATGCAGGTTTAGTGCTTCCTGTCTTGTTTCTTGGGGCGATGATCTATTTCTATACCTCTGATGATCTAATGCTTTTCTTTTCGTTTAAAAGCTGGTCTGATTTTGGAAATAAAATCCCAGCGCTGATCTTTTGGACCTTTGCCTTGTTTTTGACCATCGTGAGTGTACCGAAGAAATTATCTTTGATTCCTTCGCTTGGTCTGTTGAGTTGTTTGTATATGATGAGCGAAATTCCTCTTGCCAATTGGATTTATTTTTGCGTCTGGCTGTTAATTGGCTTGGTCATTTATTTCACCTATAGCCGAAAACACTCAAAGCTCAATACGACAAACTAAAATTTAGTATCCAAATCTTTGTTCAATGCCTAAAATCAAAGAATGAATCACTTTGATATGGATTTCTTGGGCTCGGTCTGCATATGCGCTATGCGGTGCTCTGATTTCTAAATCTGCTAAATTGGCTAGTTGCCCCCCATCTTTACCTGTTAGAACAATGGTTTGGATGCCTTTGGCTTTTGCCTCTTTGACGGCATTGATCACATTTTTGGAATTTCCAGAGGTAGAGATGCCCAACAAGACATCGCCCTTTTGGCCTAAACTTTCGATGTATCTTGAGAAAACAAAATCATAACCGTAGTCATTGGCTACACAAGAAAGATGAGAGGGGTCAGAAATAGAGAGTGCAGCTAGCCCCGGACGGTCATTGCGGAACCGCCCCGACAGCTCTTCGGCAAAATGCATGGCATCACACATCGAACCACCATTGCCACAACTCATGATTTTATTTCCATTACTGAGTGCAGTGTGCATTATTTCAATTCCACTGACAATTTTTTGCATATTCTCTGCTGTACTAAAAGCTTCTAGCGTTTGCTTGGCCTTGTTGAATTCGGCAAAAATAAGGTCGGTAGTCATATTGAAATTTTCCTCTAAATTAATAATTCGTGCCAATGCACCCAATGAAACTTTTATCTTTGAGTAATGAACTATAGTGATTATTTTCAAAATAAAGTCATCTGGATTACAGGGGCTTCTTCTGGTATAGGCGAAGAACTTGCCATTCAATTGGCAAGAGCAGGTGCAAAACTCATCTTGTCGGGAAGAAATGAAGAAAAACTTCACGACATTCAGGAAAAAATGGAGAATCATAACCAACACTACGTTGCGCCGTTTGATTTAGCGAATCCTTCCAATTTGAGTGAACTCACTTCAGAGATTCTTGATTTTTATGAGCGCATAGATATTCTTATCAATAACGGAGGTGTCTCGCAGCGCGCAAGTGCCAATGATACCACCATGGAGGTAAATCGCCAACTCATGGAGGTTAATTTTTTTGGAAATATTGCTCTTGCAAAAGCGGTCTTGCCCATTTTTAGAAAGCAAAAGAGTGGTCAGTTCCTCATTGTCAGCAGCATTGCGGGTAAATTCGGATTTCATTTGCGTTCTATTTACAGCGCGTCAAAAGCCGCTTTGGTTGGCTATTATGAAAGTTTGGCCATGGAAGAGGCCGCCAATGGAATTTGCGTGACCATTGCCTTTCCTGGTAAAATCAATACTCCGATCTCCCAAAGTGCTCTTACCGCTGAAGGTCAGGCACATGGCCTTATGGATCATAACCAAGCTACTGGTATGCCTGTTGATGAGTGTGTCGAGCAAATGCTCCTTGCCTTGTCTAAGAAAAAAAGAGAAGTACTCATTGGCCGTAAGGAACTAATAGCCGTATACCTCAAAAGATTTTTACCAAAATTGTTTTGGCGCATCATACCTAAGCAATCCGCCACTTAACTTTAGTAAGCATAAAAAAAAGGGCCATCTCATGGAGATAGCCCTTTTTTATTTCAGGAAACCTGAATTAGTTTACGCTTTTAGAAAGGTCTGCACCTGCTTTGAAGCGAACTGTGTTTTTAGCAGCAATTTTGATAACCGCACCAGTTTTAGGGTTACGACCATTGCGTGCATTTCTTTTAGAAATACCAAAAGAACCAAAACCTACCAAAGAGATAGATTCACCTTTTGACAAAGCGCCAGTAGTTGCGCTTACAAATCCATCTAATGCACGTTTTGCATCAGCTTTTGACAATCCTGCAGACGCAGCCATTGCGTCGATTAATTCAGCCTTGTTCATAATTCGTTAGTTTTAATTAGTTAGTAATTAATTATCAAAACAAATATATCGGAATATCAATGCCATCAAAGGATTCAGGTCAAAAAAAGTGTTAAAATGTTGAAAAAAGACTCATTTTGTTAATAAAGCTACCTAAAATGCCCGTCTGTATTGGCTTTAACAAACATTTTTAGCTCAAATTTGTACTATGCACATGAAGGTTGGAATTATCGGATCAGGAATAGGGGCATTGGCATCGGCCATAGAACTTAAAAAAATAGGCTTGGATGTGACCGTTTTTGAGTCCAATGATCAAATTGGTGGAAAAATTGTCGAACAGTACCTTGGGCCTTTTCGTTTCGATATGGGCCCATCTGTATTTACTGAGCCAGCATTGATGCAAGCACTACTCAAAGGTCTAGACCCCAATGCAGAATTTGCGTACCATCAGTTAAGTGAATCATGCCGGTATTTTTTCAATGATGGTCAATGTGTAACCTTACCCGTAGGAAAGGATAAAGTCATAGAAACCTTACATACAAAGTTCAACGAAGACCCCAAAAAAGCCAAAAAATATTTGGATCGCATGGAAAGAAATTACCAAGCGATTTACCCAGTGTTTATTAAAATATCATTACACCGCCTCAAACATTTAATAGGCAAGCCCCTTCTTGGTGCACTTGCGCGTATATTTAAGTACGGATTGCATCAAAACATGCACCAACAAAATCAGCAGTTTTTCCAAAACCCGAAAGTGGTGAAAATATTTAACCGACTAGCGACCTACAACGGGAGTTCACCCTTTGCCGCACCCGCAATGTTGAATATTATTTCCCAATTAGAATTCAATGAGGGGCCTGCTATGCCGATTGGTGGTATGGCTCAAATTACCAAAAGTGCATATACTCTTGCTGCTCAGTATGGCGTTAATTTTCATACCAACGAACGCGTTTGCTCAATTCAGCATCGCAATGGCAGGGTAGTGGGCTTACACACCGAGAAAAGCAGCTATAATTTCGATATCGTAGTGTCAAATATGGATATCCATTATACTTATGAAAAATTACTCTCCCATATTGAGACACCAAAAAGATTACTCAATCAAGAGAAGTCGAGTAGTGCTGTGGTATTCTATTGGGGCATCTCTAAGCAATTCGAACAACTTGGCGTTCACAATATCTTTTTTGCCGAAGATTATAAGGCAGAATTTGAGGCCATCTTTGAGTCCAAAACGCTCCACCATGATCCTACAATCTATATCCACATCAGTTCTAAAGTTGAGGCTAAAGATGCACCAGAGGGCAAAGAAAATTGGTTCGTCATGGTCAATGCGCCCATCAATATTGGTCAAGATTGGGATACCGAAATTCAGCTCCTTCGCAAGCGTATCATTGAAAAATTATCCATTGCCTTGCAAACAGACTTAGAGCCCTTCATTGAGGTAGAGCAAATCAACGAACCCCGATTGATCGATGCACGCTACAGCGGCAAACAAGGGTCTATTTATGGCAACGCCTCCAATAATAAATTTGCCGCATTTTTAAGACATCCCAATTTTTCCAAACAACTCAAAGGATTGTATTTTGCCGGTGTGACGGTGCACCCTGGTGGCGGCATACCACTTGCTATTAATAGTGCAAAGATTGTGGCGCGATGTGTTCAAGAAGATTATCCTAGTCTTCGAAAATCAATTTAAAATTACTGTATTGATCTAGTTCGGCAGTTTTATCCTTAAAGGAGCCTTTGATACTAAAAGTACTTAAGTGCAAGACTTCAGGTGCTTCTTTGATGCTTAGTTTTGTTTTCTTTTCAATGTCATAAAACTGATGGATACTTTTTTGTGCCTGCACACGGCCGTTTTCATATACCGCTGTAGAATCAAAGCGGTGCCAATCCAGTTTAGGATCATAGAACCAGTAGCAATAGCTGTCAAGATTTTGTATAAATAGTTCGTGGTCTTGGTTAAATTCAGTTTCCACACTTACTTTCCAAACTATATTTTGAAAATCTGGGACGTCATTTTTTTGTACTAAATATTTCAACCTTGGGCTTTCACTGCAATTGACAAATATTCCGTCTAATGAATCAAGTTCAACTCGGATTTCAAAAGGTGATCTTTTTAAATTGACGGTCCCCTTTTGTTCAGGCAATACAACATGCCCGTCTTGAATAAATGCTACACGAAACGATTGTGCGTTTAATGTCGCTGAAAAATAGATGGAGAAAATGATGAGTAGGGGCAAGTGTTTCATTGTGTAAAAATAAGAAACTTGCCACTTCGATTTAATACCGATCAACCCCGATTCAATGCCCGACTTTTGCCAATATGCCATTGGTAGCCTATGGTAAAAATATGGCTTGTGCCAAACGAAGGGCCAATTTCAAAATTTGCGTCACTAAATGGAGATTTTTCAAAGGAAAAACTCACTTGCCCTTTGTTGGTCTTGGCATGAATTTGTCCATAGACATAACTTGGAAATATCCTCACACCAGTACTAAGGCCAATATTTTCTCCTTGATAGCCAATTCCAATTTTAGCTGTGGCTACAGAAGGAAGGGCTAGTCCAACTTGGTATTCCAAAAAGGTTTGAGGCGCAATGAATTTTTGTTTGCCTATGAGAAACGATACTCCTGGAAAATAATCAAATCCAACAAATGTTTGCGCTAGACCACCATTTATTTCTAAATAAGTACGGTCAGCGTTGGTTTGCGCTGAGACACCCTGTGCCAAACAGACAAGAATGGTTGTTAAAAGCATTATTTTTTTCATCAGTTCTATTTTGATTCAAAGGTTGGCTTTTTAACGGTATGAGTAAAAATGAATTTCAAAATGCACAAGCCACTGACTTGCGATTTTCGCAAATGACACAATTAGAAATAAAAAAAGCCCAGTTAAAACCAGGCTTTTAGTAGCGAGACCGAGAGTTGAACTCGGGACCTTAGGGTTATGAATCCTACGCTCTAACCAACTGAGCTATCTCGCCATCTGCGGGTGCAAATATAAAGAGAATTTTAAATTTTTGTATTGAATTGAGTCAACTAATTCAATTTTTTCAATTCCGCTTCCAATAATGCCGCAAGTGATTGCAAACGTTCTGAAGAAAAATCAAAAGGAATGCCCGCCGTCTGGTATATTTTATTCATCGGCACTGTGTAGCCCAATGCCAAGGCATTCTTATATTGTTCAATAGCTTGGGCATAGTTTTCAAGGCTATTTTTCCATACGCCAAGAGCACCCAATTGGGCAATACCGTATTCGATGTAATAAAATGGCACTTCAAAAAGGTGCAGTTGTCGTTGCCATGAGCTTTCAATTAAGTCCGTATAGCCATCCCAATCGGTGAGTCCTGTGCCGTATTCAGCTGACAATTCTGACCATTTAAGGGCCCTATCGGTAAGGTTATGCTTCGGGTTTTCATAAACCCAATGCTGAAAGGCATCGATTTGAGCAATCCACGGAAGCACTTTTAATGTGCCTTCAAGTTGTTCACGCATGGCGCGTTTGTGGTCCTCATTGTTGTAAAAATGTTTCCACTGTGGCATGCTCAACAATTCCATTGACATCGAGGCCAATTCAGCAACCTCTGAAGGAATATTTTTGAATGCCGTGAGGTGCAATTCTCGGCTCAAAAATGAATGAATGGCATGGCCACCTTCGTGCACCATTGTTTCTAAATCTCGTTGAGAACCAACGGCATTCATAAAAATGAAAGGTACTCCAATCTCATAAAGGGGGTAATTGTATCCGCCCGGTGCCTTACCTGGCTTTGAATCTAAATCCAAGTGGCCAAGCATTTGCATGGTGCGTAGGCAGGATCCGAAATAAGGATCAATTTGATCAAACATTTGGATCGTACCTTGGAGCATTTGTTCACCATTGTCAAATGGTTTCAATGCTTTCTTTCCCTCGGGGTCCACCTCGGTATCCCAGGGTTTGAATTTATCCTTCCCCAAAAAGGATAATTTCTTTTCTTGAATAGACCTGACTAAAGGAACAATATGCGTTTTTATAGCTTCGTGAAAGGCAAAACAATCTTCTTTGGTGTAGTCAAAACGGCCCATGGCCAAAAACTTGTAATCTCGATAGTTCTCAAAGCCGGCATTTACAGCAAGTTGGTGTCTTTTTTCAATCAATGAGCTAAAGAGGACATCGAGCACTGCGCGGTCTTTTCTTCTTGCCTCGGCCATTTTTTCAAATACTTCCTTGCGTAAGGCTTCGTCTTGTTCTTTGAGCAGTAACGCGGCTTGTTGCATGGTGAGCTTTTGTCCTCTATGCTCAATTTGTTGAGCCGCACTAATGGCTCCATATTGTTGGGCCTCTTCGCTCAAAGCGGCTTCTATGGCGACGTTTTCCTCTCTGTATAGATTTTTGGCTGTTTGTATGGAACGAAAATAGATGTAGTGAGCTTCATCTTGTTTTTCTTTTAAAAAGGGAGAAGCTAATAATTTTTCATTGAGCTGATCGTCAAGTGGTGCAAGCCTTGGTTGGATTTGTGTCACAAATTGTGTATACGAATCTCTTAAAGCTTCATTGGCCGTATCGATACTCATTTTGATATATCGCCATGCCAAATCCTCTTCAAGTACAGCATCGAGTTCAGAGCGGTCCAATAGCCATTTGTCAAAAGCATCAATAGCATCGATTTTGCGCTGTAATAAATCTGCAAAATATGGCTCGATATCTTCGAAATTAGAAATGGTCAGGTCTTCTGATAGAAACTGACGCGCGGCTTTTTGGATTTGCATTTTACTTACCTCTAGATGAACCCGTTTTCACTGTGGCCGTTTTTTTAGGAGCGGCAGGTTTGGCAACTTTTGCTGCCCCTTTAGCGGCAGGGGCTTTCTTTTTGGCGCTTTCTGCTTTGGGTGCTTTTACTTCTTTGGTGGCAACGGCTTCTTTTGTTTCAACGGCTTGAAAAGCACCTGCTTTGATCAGTAAATTATACCATTGGAATAGTTTGCGTACATCAGAAGGGTAGACGCGGTCTTGATCCCAATTGGGTAAAAATTGTTCTAGAGCAGCCTCGAGTTCCTTGATATCCGCCTTGTGAGATGGTGCTTCTTGTGGGAAAACGCTAAGCATTTTTTCAAAAATATCCGTCAGCTTCACGTCTTCATCATAGGTAAAAACACTGATGTCGTCTAGTGTTGAAATGCGTTCTGTTGAATAAGCCGGAAATCGTTTCTTGTCTATCATGGATTCGACAATAACGCTGTTTTTGCTTTGTGCAATGACTTTGAATAGTCCAGGACGTCCGGAAATGGCAATAATACCGCTGAGTTGCATAGTTTGAAATTGGTTTAATGATTGTCAAAAATAGAAAAATAAGCCCGAATAATACACTCGAAATTAGAAATCAGAACAAGATGATTTTTTGTTGCGCAAGCCGCTCCTGCGCAGAGACCAACTGCACAAAGTAAGTTCCATGCGCTAATCTGAGATTGGACACCTGAAAATCAGCGCTTTGAAAAGAATCAGATGCAAAAACCACTGCTCCCGCAACATTCGTGATTTCGATATGTCGGCTTTCATTTTCTGGGTTTGGAAAATAAACTTGAAAAGCCGTTTGTGCCGGATTGGGATACACAAACAGACCTGAAGCCAAATAATTGGGCTCTATGACTTTTTTGGGCAAGGATATTTTAAAAAGGTCTCCGTTATTCTCTATAACATAAACGGCGTTTCCAACTTGTACGGCATCGACTGGTAAATAAAAGCCACTGACCACATTGTTGGTTTGGATGCGGTATTCTTGGCCGAGGGTATCAAAAGCAAATTGCAGCAAAACGAGCTCACGCGACGGATCTACAAATGGGCACGGCGACCCCCAAGGTGAAATCGGTGAAAAACCTGTGCTGTCGCCACCCGGCATAAAACTGAGCACCAATCCGTTTCCGCAAAATGGCCCGCCGAGAAGAGAATCGCGGTCTATAACGAGCCCGATTGGCGAACGGTGCGCCGTGAAGGTGCGCACAGGTATGCCGGTTTCACTGGCTTTGTGGATGTTGCCGGTCCCTTCTTCTTTGTAATAGTCTGCAGCTGCGCCATAATTTACGATCGGCTCAGTGAAAACGCTGCCGTTCGGCACGGCGGGAAAAGCAGGGTCTGGTGCAAAATGCCCCGCTAAAAACGCTCCATTATTTGGGTTAATCAGTGGGTCAGAACTGGCGTCGTAGTTCGGATTAATCAAAGGATTGTTATTGCCACCAATGCGCCAAGGAAAGCCGTAGTGTCGGCCTTCTTCGATGAGGTTGAGTTCTTCGGGGTCGTCGCGCTCGCCTGCGTTGTCTATGGCAAAGAGCTGATTTTTACCATTGAAGGCCATGGAGTAGGCGTTGCGGGTGCCCTCGGCAAACACGTAACCGCTGTCATGAAGCCAAGTGCTGTCATTAATCAAATAAATATTGGTCGCTGAAATCGGTATTCGGAAAATTTTACTGGTAAGTGCTTGTTCGCGCATGCCAGGGTAGGCGCCGTTATTGCTTGCAACTTCACCAAAAGAAGTTCTGGATCCGGCCGAAAAATACAAATATGTTTTTTGTGAATCAGCGGTAATGCCTGTAAAACCGTGGTCTCCAGAAGCGCTGCTTGTAGGGTAGGCTGCTGTGCTCAAAATGGTGGTCCAAACCCGGGTGCCATTTGGCTGGAGCTCTCCTTTGACCACCAAACCAATACCGGTATTTGTATACCAAATGTTGCCGCACAAAAAGAGCGTGCTGTCCACAAAACACAGCCCTTGTACTTTGGCGATGCCGTGGTCTGTTGAACTATAGCGCAAGGAGTCAGATTTACTTTCTTCAAAAACTTCGTAAATACTACCACCCGAGCTCGTGTAAAAAAGGTGTTTTGAAATAGGATCGAAAGCCATTTTGGAGGCCCAGGGCTTGGCCTGAAGGATGGAATCTACCTGAATGCCATCGATAAGTGGAATAACACGTTGCGCAAGTGCAATGCACGGTAAAAAGAGAAAGCAAAAAAGAAAACGTTGCACCATAAAACAGTGTTGAATTGATAGATGAAATTACGTATTTATTTATTTTTTAACACGATCACTCAACTTATTAACACGAAATCCTTTTAATATGCGTACCTTTGCACGAATTTTAAAAAATATACATGACATTTGAAGAGCTCGGATTAAGGAGCGAGGTGCTGAAGTCGTTAGTAGAATTGGGTTTTGAAGCACCGACCCCTATCCAAGAACAAGCAATTCCCTATTTATTAGGTGAAGATTGCGATTTTGTCGGTCTGGCGCAGACCGGTACAGGAAAAACGGCAGCATTCGGTTTGCCGTTAATTAATAACATTGATAATAAAGCACGCTTGCCTCAGGGCTTGATCATTTGCCCAACTCGCGAGCTATGTCTACAGATTACCAAAGACTTAAATGTCTTTGCCAAATACCTAGAAGGCAATATCACAGCCGTATACGGAGGAACCGATATCCGTACCCAAATCACAAGCGTAAAAAAAGGAACCTCCATCATTGTGGCCACACCCGGTCGTTTGGTCGATTTGATCAATCGCAAAGTGGTTCAATTGGGGGAAGTTAAATACGTCATCCTCGACGAAGCCGATGAAATGCTCAATATGGGTTTCAAGGAAGATATCGATATGATTCTTGAGCAAACTCCTATTGACAAAAATGTATGGTTGTTCTCGGCAACCATGCCAAATGAAGTGGCTCGCATTGCGCGCACCTACATGAACGATCCATTAGAAGTATCGATTGGTCATAAAAACCAAAGCAACGAGAATATTGAACATATTTTCTATGCTGTAAAAGAACGCGATCGCTACGATGCTGTGAAACGTCTCATCGATTTCAATCCATCGATCTACGGACTTATTTTTTGCCGTACCAAAAACGAAACTGCCACAGTAGCCATGAAATTGGCCCGAGATGGTTACAACGCTGAACCTTTACATGGCGACCTTACACAGGCCATGCGCGATCGCGTCATGGACCGCTTTCGTTCCAAAGAACTACAAATATTAGTGGCAACTGATGTGGCAGCACGTGGCTTGGATATCAATAATATCACACACGTCATCAACTACAATCTGCCTGATGACATTGAGAATTACACTCACCGCAGTGGCCGTACCGCTCGTGCGGGTAAAACAGGCCAGTCCTTGGTATTGGTCAATACTCGTGAGAACGTTAAAATCAAGGCCATTGAACGCCAAATGCGCGTTACTTTCAAGCAAGGTCAGATCCCTAACCCTGCCGAAATTTGTGAAATACAGCTCAACAAGCTCATCGAAAACACCATCGCTACCCAAGTCAAGGAAGAGGACATTGCTCCATTTATGGAACAAATTTTATCTTCATTTGCCGACTTGAGTAAAGAGGAAGTTATTAAAAGATTTGTTTCTGCTGAATTCAATCGCTTTATTGAATATTACGAACGCGCTGGCGATTTAAATGCTGCAGCAAGTAAAGATGAACGTTCTGATCGCAAAAATGACCGTCCGTCAAGAGCCAAAGAAGAGGGTAAAACAAGATTTTTTGTCAACCTAGGTCGCAGAGATGGCCTCAATCCTGGTGCTATGGTGCGCATTATTTGCGATGCTACAGGCTTGAAATCTAAGTCATTGGGCCGCATAGATATCATGACCTCATTTTCTTTCATCGAAGCGGATGAGGAGCACACTCAGAAAATCCTAAAACTTGTTGATGGTTACGAATTTGAAGGCCATAAGGTCTCCATCGAAGTTACCGCTCCAGGCAAAGGTGGTTCTGAAGGTGGTCGAGATCGCAAGTTCAGCAAAGGTCCAGGATCTAAAAGAGGTCCGGGATCGTTCGGTGGGGCTCGTAAGCCTGCATTTGAGAAAAAGGGTGGTTTTGATAAAAAACGCTCTGGCGGTTTTGAAAGAGACAGAAACTTCTCTAATAAACGCAACAAATATTAAACTTCTTTTATACAATTCTTCCAATGGAAATTAGAAATATCGCCATTATTGCCCACGTTGACCACGGCAAAACAACCCTAGTTGATAAAATGATTGAAGCTGGTCAAGTGCTCAATGAAAGGGACCGCATGACCGGTGAACTCATCATGGACAACAATGATCTAGAGCGCGAACGCGGCATAACGATTGTATCAAAAAATGTATCCGTTTCCTATAAGGGTACAAAAATCAATATCATTGATACTCCTGGCCACGCCGATTTTGGTGGGGAGGTTGAACGCGTGCTCAACATGGCAGATGGCGTTTGCCTGTTGGTAGATGCCTTTGAAGGTCCAATGCCACAAACACGCTTTGTATTGGGTAAGGCCTTGTCTATGGGTATCAAACCCCTTTTAGTGATCAATAAGGTAGATAAAGAAAATTGTACCCCAGACGAAGTTCATGAAAAGGTTTTTGACTTGATGTTTGAACTTGACGCCAATGAAGAGCAGTTGGATTTCCCGACCATTTACGGTTCGGCAAAAAACGGTTGGATGTCAACAGATTGGAAGCAACCCACTACAACTATTTCCCCACTCCTCGATCAAATTTTGGATTATTTTCCACCGCGTGTCATTGAAGATGGAAATACTCAAATGCTGATCACCTCACTTGACTTTTCGTCCTATGTTGGGCGTATAGCCATTGGTCGTTTGTCGAGAGGTGTACTTAAGGAAAATCAACCTATCGTTTTATCCAAGTCAGATGGCCGTCAAGAAAAGCACCGTATCAAGGAAGTTTTTGTTTTTGAAGGTATAGAGCGCTTGAAGGTTTCTGAAGTTCAGGCTGGCGATATTTGTGCCATTACCGGAATTGAAGGCTTTGAAATTGGTGACTCAATTTGTGATGCTGAAAATCCAGAGCCGTTGCCAACCATTAAATTGGATGAACCTACAATGAGTATGCTTTTCTCCATCAATGATTCTCCATTTTTTGGAAAAGAAGGCAAATTTGTAACCTCTAGACACATTTCAGACAGGCTTACCAAAGAACTCGAAAAAAACCTGGCTTTGCGTGTTGCAGACACTGACAAAGCCGACAAATGGATGGTCTTTGGTCGTGGTGTACTGCATCTTTCCGTACTTATTGAGACCATGCGTCGTGAAGGTTATGAACTTCAAGTTGGTCAGCCTCAGGTAATTATCAAGGAAATTGATGGCGTCAAGTGTGAACCCGTTGAAGAATTGACTATTGATTTACCCGAAGAGCATAGCGGTACTGCCGTGGAGGCCGTTACACGTCGCAAAGGCGAAATGACCAATATGGTCCCGAAAGGTGATCGTATGATAGTCACTTTTCAGATACCATCTAGAGGGATCATTGGTCTAAGAAATTACCTACTTACACAAACAGCTGGTGAGGCCATTATGAATCACCGTTACTTGGAATACCAACCCTATAAAGGTGAGATTCCAGGACGTCAGAATGGTTCGCTTATTTCACTTGAACAAGGAACCTCCATTCCCTTTTCGCTCAATAACCTTCAAGAACGCGGCAAATTCTTTGTTGCACCTAATGAAGATATTTATGAAGGGCAAGTCATTGGAGAAAACTCCAGGGCTGGTGATTTGTGTGTCAATGTTACCAAAACAAAGAAGCTTACCAACATGCGTGCCTCCGGATCTGATGATAAAGTTCGTTTGGCGCCACCAAAGGTTTTCAGTTTAGAAGAGTGTTTGGAATACATTCAATCTGACGAATATGTGGAAGTAACGCCAAAGAGTTTAAGAATTCGCAAGATATTACTTAAAGAAACTGACCGCAAGCGCTCGGGTAAAATGTAATATTTTTGTAATATCAACGTTGTTCTTGTCATGAGAATAGGTTTGTTACTCATTTTTCTGATTTCTGCCCTTGTTGGGCAAGGGCAGCGTCGTACGTTTTTATCTCGTTCTGAATTTGGATTGAATGTGGGCCAAACCTATTACCTTGGTGATCTGAACCCCTATCAACAATTCAAATCGGCGCATTTGGCTGCAGGGGCAATGTATCGCTATAATTTCAATAACCGCCTCACACTTCGATTCAATTACCTGTATGGCCAAGTTGCTGGAGCAGATTCAACGTCGCCCTATCCCTTGTTGGTCAATAGAAATTTGAGTTTTCAGTCCAAAATTCACGAAGTGGCAGGAGGGGTGGAATTTCATTACGTCCCGTTTCAATTTGGCAGCAGCAGGTATCGAGCAACAGCCTATCTTTTAGCTCAGATAGGTGTTTTTCATATGAATCCCCAAACTTATTACAACGGCGCTTGGCAAGATCTACAGGTACTAGCAACCGAAGGTCAAGGAACCTCTTTGAACCAACAAAAACCATACAGGCTCAATCAACTTTGCATTCCACTTGGCATGGGCATCAAGGTAAGTCTGGGTGAAATGGCTACATTCAATGTTGATATGGCTATTCGCAAAACTTTTACTGACTACTTAGATGATGTTGGTGCAGACACTTATGCAGATCCCAATATCCTCGAGGATGAGATTTCAAGTTTATCCGCTGCACTTTCAAATCAAAGCCTTGATGGCAACAGGTTTGGAAAACGTGGAACAAGCACTACCAAAGATTGGTACGTTTACACAGGTGCCACACTTACCATAAGATTAGGTAAAGGTGGGGGATGTTTTTATTAATCGTTTACACTAATGCTATGAAAAATTTACTCATTTTAGTTATAAGTTTATCTCTATTTTCTTGTCAGTCTGAAATTTGCGAATGTGCAGATCAATGGTTAGAAATGACCCAAGAAATCAAAAAAGCCAGCGAAAAAGGTGTATCTCTAGATAAGGTTCTTAAAAAATATGAAGCTTCGATGAAAAAATGTGAAAACATGGATGCCAATAAGACCGCTGCAGAAAAGGAACAAATGATCGAAGAATTAAGATCATGTGATTCTTATAAAAAAATTGGAAAAGGGCAATAGACTGCCGCTATTACTGCTCGTATAATTTAAAGTTTTCGTAAAAAACTTCTTGGTAATCTGCCCACTGTTGGTAGCCGCCGATAGTCTCGTTGTGCCACAAAAAGCTAAACGTTCCGCCAAATCGCTTTACTTCCTTGTATAAGTCTCTGATGCGCTGCTTAGCAGCGTCATTGGTAAGTTCAAGATACTCTTTAAGTGTGCCATCCATGTACATGAAAGGATGAATATTGAGCTCTGTTACTTCATTTTTTAAGAGGTTAAACCATGGAAAAGTTCGCGCGGTTCCAGCACGAAAACCTGTCTGCTCGGCATAGCCCATGGTGTAATCGTGTCTAATGCCAGCTTTTAGCAATAGCAAATAGGTTTGTGGAAGAGTATGCATGAGGTAATGCTGGCGGTTGCTTAATGTTGTTTGTCCTGTGATCTGGGCCAAACGTTCACACTCAATTTGCATTTGTTTGAAATCCAATGCAGTAATGGAGCTCAAATGGATACCAATTTCCGTTTCTGCTGCAATTTTTTTAATTTTTACTTGTTGTGCTTCATTGAGATGTGATAGGTTTTTATCTTTTGAGGTATAATTCCCGAGCAACCAAAAAACTTTTGTTTGAGGATATTGAATGGCGATATTTGCAATGGTATCAAAGGTGTCGTATGGGTCTGTGGCAAGCCCACTGCGTACTTTTCTTCGGTCTTGGGCGCGTTCTTTTCTTTGGTAAAATAAGTCTTTGGTTTGTGCCAAAAAACTGCGTAATTTATTCTTATGAGCAAAGGCAAATGTATTGTCAATGTCAAAGGTGGGTTGAAAGTGAAATGCGGGTTTTTTTGCTTTTAGATCAACTTGTAATTGATTATTTAAAAATGTGATAAAAGCCTCACTCCAAATATCGCAAATTGGCGTTTGGAGCCACCCTGCTTTAGATAACAGGGACCCTCTGGCCATGAATCGATCTAAATGATCGCGCTGTGTGCTGTTGTATTCTTCCATGCGGCTCAGCACGTAAAAAACACTTGCCAAAAGATCTGCTATGTTGTCAAACTGAAGACAGTCTGTTTGATGAAATTCACCTATCTGAGGAGTTTCTCTGTATAGTTGGTCATCGAAAAGTAGTGTCGCTGGTCTGATCTGAAGCGCACCTTCAAATTCCGTATTGGAATAGTTGAATTTTGGTTCAATTGCATTTTTAAAATAGGTGCTATCGTTGGTAAGTCTGAACTGAACTTCGCGATCTCTCAATACAAAATTGAGCGTGTAGAGCAAGCGCTCTGTGATGAATTCAACATAGATTAGCACGGCAAGTCTGAAATGATTTTCTCACAAATAAAACGTGCGGCTTGACCATCTCCAAATATAGAAGCATCGGTTTGAATGCTTTTATTTAGAAGCTCGTGCACTGCGTTGATGATTTTTTCTTGATCAGCACCACATAAAATGGCAGCTCCAGATTCAACCACTTCAATCCATTCGGTTTGCTCACGTAGAATTACACAAGGTTTTTGAAAAAAATAAGCTTCTTTTTGAACCCCACCACTATCTGTAATAATCAGCTGCGCATTTTGTTCTAAGGCGATCATATCTAAAAAACCAGCGGGTGGGCAAATGATTAATTGTTGGTTAGAAGAAATTTTTTCTTGAAAATCCTCCTTGAGCAGGTGCTTCATTTTTGCAGTTGTTCGCGGATGTAGTGGCAAGACGACCTGCATGTTGGTTTGATCAATAAGTTGGAGCAGGGCCTCAAAAATTTGCTGCAGGGCCCTTGAATCGTCGGTATTGGAATCCCGGTGAATGGTGCTAAGGATGTAGGGTGAATCTTCTAGGTCAAGATCTGCAAGTATGCTTCTGCGCCCCGCATTCATTTTTGCAAAATACAAGCTGTTGTCATACATGATGTCACCGCAGTGGTAAACATTTGGTGCATCAATTTTTGCTTCGGCTTTAATGTTAAGATCAAAACCTTCTTTTGCTAAATTTTTCATTCCAGCAGCAGTTGGAACAAAAAGCAAAGTGCTCATGTGATCGGCGGCAATTCGGTTCAGTTCTTCGGGCATTGCCTTATTAAAACTTCGCAATCCAGCCTCGATGTGCACTACGGCAACATGTATTTTTGCCGCAGCGATTGCCGCAGCGATTGTTGAATTGGTATCGCCGTAAATCACCACAGCATTGGGCTTCTCTTTGAGGATAATATCTTCTAGACCACTGATCATTGCCGCGGTCATGTGTCCATGAGTTCCGCTGCCGACAGCTAAATTATAGTTTGGTTTTGGAATGCCTAGTTCTTCAAAAAAGACTTCGGACATATTTTGATCATAGTGTTGGCCGGTATGCACTAAAATTTCAGTCAATTCATCTGCAAAATGCTCCGCAATGGCACGGCTAATCGCTGCTGCTTTGATGATTTGTGGGCGGGCCCCAATCACAGTAAGTATTTTCTTTTTGGACATGCTTTTAAACAACCCTAAATGGTGTAGCTAAAATAGCCATTATCTACAAAATAACAGAGGTCATATTTCAAAGCTCGGATTGTTTATCTTTGCCGTATGTCTAAAAAACAACAAAAGTTTCAGAATGTGGTCTATAGTACCAATCCGAATTTCAATTACCAATCGGAGCCAGATGATGACATCGAGACTCTTCCCAATCAGCAACAGAGGTTATACGTTAGTATGGACCGCAAACAGCGCGCAGGAAAGGAAGTTACTCTTGTTGAAGGATTTGTCGGTAATGAAGAGGACCTCAAAGACCTAGGAAAATTACTCAAAAGCAAATGCGGCGTAGGTGGAAGTGTCAAAGACAATGAAATCTTAGTACAAGGAAATTTCAAGCAAAAAATATTTGAAATATTGCTCAAGGAAGGCTACACCCAAACAAAGCAAAAAGGTTAAGTATATAAAAAAAACGGCCCGAAAGGGCCGTTTTTTCGGATAGGGCAGGTGGACCGCCGCTATCCATAACCTAACTATAAACTACTACATTTAGCTCTATGCAAAATCAGTGCCAAACTTTTAAAAAAAATTAAATTTTAATGAGTTTGCCAAATTTATTTTTGCTTTCAATGAAGTAAATTCCATTTTTTAAGTGTTCAATATCAATGTATTGATTCGGTGCGACAAGTTCCTGATATACAGTCTTGCCATTGATATCCTTTATGAGCACCACCTCTGGACTTTCGAGACCTAATTCAATATGCTTCGTTGCCGGATTGGGATGGATTTGAAGAGGACTTGTGAGTTCATGAACATTTTCAATTTGGCTGTTGACATGATGTGTGGTATTGGTAATGATCGGGTCATTCCAATCAAAATAGATGTAGGCCGTGTTGTCAATCACGGATCCGAATTGATTGGACGCTGACTCAATGATTCTGTAAGTAAAATGCCCGTGGCTTGCTGGTTCATTGGTGAGGGAATCTGGCAGCCAGATTTGATTGAATTCAAAACGGAAAATTCCATTTCCTAAATTCACCACTTGTATGGGGTGTGTTGATTCAAGCAGCGTAAAGGTATTTAAATCGAGATTTGGACTAAGCGTATCAATGATATAAATATTTTGAGCGGGAGCTGTTCCGGTATTTTGAAAACGGATAGTGTAAGTCAATTGATCAATGATGGTATAATCTAAATAATCTGGTGGACACACACTTCCTTCAAAGTTGTATAAAGTGGCAGCCGTTTTATCATTGGGGTCATAACTATTGCCCACAATCTGAAGCAAACTTCCTTGGTTATTAAATTGTGCACAATCCGTATTAGTTCCTGTTGGGTTGATAGTAGAGCTAAAGATGTGTTGGGTGCCAGAGGCCAGGCCAGAGGGCACATTAAAAGTAATGACATCATAGGCATTAAAAAAGGTGCTCGAAGAGTATAAATTCCAAGTGATGGTATTGCCGCTTATGGTGTAACCAGAATTTTGAATCGAGGCAGTATTGGGAGTCACACCTGCTGGGTAGGTGAGCGAAAGGGTATAATTATTTGCAGCCTGTGGGCCATAATTGCCCCAATTGAGCTTGATATAGGCCGTTGTTCCTTGATAATAACCGATCCAAGGTGTAACGGTAGTCCACATATCTGCGCAAGTTGTTGTTTGGCCACCGCAATTGATGGCGAGCATACCGTAATTGATCTGACCATTATTGGAGCCTAGTAAGGTCAGGATAGGAGAGGTGGTAATGCCATTGTATGCCAACCACGTAGAACTCACTTGAGCCATTATAAGGTTGGTCGTATTGGTAAAACTACCGCAGTAGCTGAAATAACCGAGTGAATCTGTATATACTGTAACTGAATTTGAGGTCGAATTTTGAGTGTACAAAATGACTGGTGCAAAGGCAATGGGGCTTTCATTGGTATCGAAAACGCCGTTGCCATTGTCATCGCAAAATACATAACCACCATAGCAAAATACATTGCTTGGGCTACTACAATTCATAGGAATGTTCGCTGGAATTGGAGGCGCTCCAACCGAACATGGGTAAGCCAAAACCGAATCTGGTGCACTCGCCGATACGGTATTTTGTGTATTTGACAAATAATTGGCATTGACCTCAATAGGGTAATATTGGCCGGCCACTCCAGCAAATGATGCATTGTATTGGCCATTGGCATTGCTGTAGGTGGTTATGCCATTGACAACGATTGGTACGTTGTTGACTGTAGGTTCATTCGAATCAAAAATGCCGTTGTTGTTGGCATCGCAAAAAACGGTACCGCCTACACAAAGTTGAACTGCACCTTGGTTGCAAATCAAAGTAAACATGTAGGTAGTAATGCCAGGGCCAGGCAGCACTATGGGTGTGGTTGGAAAACTACTCAAAACCACATAACCTGAAGCCGCTAACCAAGAAGGGTCAACCTGCAAGGTATAAGTGCCGGGTGTGAGGTTAGTGAATTGCAATAAACCTCCTGTTTGGTTGTTATTTTGGTACACTTGGCCGTTATTGCTGATCAACTGAAAGGGTACGTTTTGCAAGTTTTGTTCAACGGTGCCGTCATTGTTGCAGTCCAGCCCAACCGCAGCATACGCCTGATAAGAACATGAGCCTACGGTATAATATAAACTATCAAAAGCATAAGTTTGATTGGCAGGGTTGTAAACCGTGGTGGTGATGACATAAGAACCAGGTGCATTATATAAGTGACTCAAAGGTGGGTTCATGCTGATGTTTGTACCAGCTGTTGAGGTTCCTCCTCCAGCAATGGTATTTGAGCCATCGCCCCAATCCACTACTGCTTGAAATTGAAACCCACTGAAATTATTACCTAAGATTGTATATGGCAAATCATAGCTCACTGTGCTGTTAGTGGCTGGCGTTAGGGCTGAAAAACCAATATTTACCTCTTGGTCGCAAGAGGTCAGTACAGCATTTGGCGACAGGTTTAAGCCGCTAAGAGCAAATCCAGTAACTTGGCTATAATAAGCTTGAAAAATACTTAAAAAGCAAAAGAGAAGAGGTAGAGTGTATTTCATAATCAGGGATTTACTTCTTTGACGAGTACATTTAAGGAAAGGTTGCTTCGAATCAACCTTACTTTATTAACTTTGCTAGTCATGGAGGTAATTGAACGTATGCGTTTGGCTCAGTTTGGGAATCTAGAATTACTTGCTAAGCAGGTGGTTGAAGGTTTCATTACAGGCATGCACAAGAGCCCCTTTCATGGTTTCTCCGTAGAATTTGCCGAGCATAGGCTTTATAATCCAGGAGAATCAACTAAAAATATTGATTGGCGTTTGTATGGGCGCTCTGAAAAATTGTTTACCAAAAAGTATGAAGAAGAGACCAACTTGCGTTGTCAGATTGTAATAGATGACTCAAGTTCAATGTATTTTCCTCAAACAGGGACTAATAAATTTGAATATTCGGTCTATGCCGCGGCAAGCCTTATAGAATTGTTAAAGCGGCAGCGCGATGCGGTTGGTCTGAGCATATTTGACGACGGTTTGCAGCTCCATACTGCTGCAAAAACATCGCTTGCACACCATCGTTACTTATATAGTGAACTTGAAAACCGCTTAGAGAAATATAAAGAAAAGAACCGAAGGGCTACGGCTACCACACAAGCCTTGCACGATATCGCTGCATTGGCTCACAAAAGAAGTCTTGTAGTGATCTTTACAGATTTACTTGATGATCCAGCCCAAACTGCTGCGCTTATAGATGCCCTGCAGCACCTCAAACATAACAAACATGAGGTCATATTATTTCATGTATATCACGATGCCTTAGAAAAATCTTTTGCCTTGGAAGACAGGCCATACAAGCTAATTGACATGGAAACAGGCGAACATCTTCAGTTAAGGCCAGCTGAAGTCCGTGAAAAATATCAAGTTGCAATTCAAGCTTATTTCGAAGAATTACAGATGAGGTGCCTGAATTTAGGCATTGACTTTGTTCCGGCAGCTATAGAGGAAGGTTATGATCAAGTTTTGTTGAAATACCTCTTGAAAAGACAAAAACTGTACTAACTACCACAATACAAACAGCCGTCGTCTTCGTCAGTTTCAGGCGCATGTTCTATAGCAGGATTCAGCACTTTTTTGAGTTCATAGATCTTTTGTTGTGTTTCAAGATCAGAAAATAAATCTCCAGTAAGTTGAGATTTTAAATCAGCAATTTGTTGTTCAATATTTTCCATAATTCGAAGATAGAAAAAATAACTTTTGATGCTAATGAATTTCAATGGAAGGCATCCCGTCAAATAATCGTACCTTTGTCTTTTGCTAGCATTATGGCGCATAAATCAGGTTTTGTAAATATCGTAGGCTCTCCAAATGTGGGTAAATCCACTTTGATGAATCAGCTCGTTGGTGAAAAGCTTTCAATTGTAAGTTCTAAGGCACAAACCACCCGACATCGGATTTTAGGTATTGTCAACGAAGCTGATTACCAAATTGTTTTTTCAGATACGCCAGGTGTGGTCAATGCAGCCTATAAGCTGCACGAAAACATGATGGATTACGTCAATACATCTATTCAGGATGCTGATGTACTCTTGTTCATGACCGATACCCACGAAAACGACATGAATCACAAGTCTACCTTAGAGCGGATACAACGCTTAGAAGTTCCGGTATTGTGTTTGATCAATAAGATTGACAATTCGGATCAACAAAAGGTCATGGAGCGGGTGAGTTATTGGCAAGAAAAACTACCTAAAGCCAAGGTATATGCTATATCTGCCTTGCATAAATTCAATATTGAGGCGGTTTGGGAGGAAATTCTGTCTCTTATACCTGAGAGCCCGCCCTATTATGACAAAGAGGAGTTGTCTGACAGACCGATGCGCTTTTTTATTTCTGAGATTATTCGAGAAAAAATATTCATTCATTGCCAAAAGGAGATCCCATACAGCACACAAGTTGAAATCGACGCCTACACCGAAGAACCAGGTCTGATTCGCGTACGGGCCAATATCATCGTCGAAAGAGACTCTCAGCGTGGTATTATCATCGGGCGTGGAGGCGAGATGCTCAAACGTATTGGCCGAGAGGCAAGGCTCGATATGGAAAAATTTCTTGAGTCAAAAGTTTTTTTAGAAAACTACGTCAAAGTGGATAAAGACTGGCGCCATTCCGATGCCAAGCTCAAAAAATACGGATATTAAGTACACAGCATGAGTAATATAGTTGCTATTGTTGGACGTCCAAATGTTGGGAAGTCCACCTTATTTAATCGCTTAACAGAGTCTAGAGATGCCATTGTGAAGGAGGTGAGCGGCGTAACCCGTGACCGAATTTATGGAAAAGGAGAATGGAATGGTTATCAATTCTCAGTCATTGATACAGGCGGTTATGCCACGACAAAGGAAGATATTTTCGAAGGAGAAATCCGAAAGCAAGTACAAATTGCCATCGAGGAAGCCACGGTAATCATTTTTATGGTCGATGTGATGACTGGTATTGTGGATATGGATGAAATAGTTGCCCAGTTGCTTAGAAAGAGTAAGAAACCGGTATTGATTGCTGCAAATAAAGTAGATAATACCGAAAGGGTAGGGCTATCTTCAGAATTTTACACCTTCGGTCTAGGTGAAGTCTTTGATTTAAGTGCTACTAATGGAAGTGGTACGGGAGAAATTTTGGACGAACTCATCAAGCATTTCAACAAAGAGGATGCCTCCGTTCGAGAAGAAGACAATTTACCAAGAATTGCCATTGTAGGAAGGCCAAATGTAGGTAAGTCATCCATGGTAAATGCGTTAACGGGGCAAGATCGAAATATAGTTACAGATATTTCAGGAACTACCCGCGATGCCATCCATACCAGATACAAATCTTTTGGTTTTGATTTTTTACTCATTGATACTGCAGGAATCAGAAAGAAAGCCAAGGTTACAGAAGATATTGAATATTATTCTGTATTGCGTTCGGTGCGCACTATCGAAAACGCCGATGTCTGCTTATTTATGATCGATGCCTCAGAGGGTATTCAAAAACAAGACCTCAGTATTTATTACATGATTGAAAAGAATTCAAAAGGTGTGGTAGTATTGGTCAATAAATGGGATTTGGTCGAGAAAGACCAAAATACGATGCTTAAGTTTGAGGCAGAACTGCGTGAACAATTGGCACCATTCAACGATGTGCCTATCATTTTTACCTCGGCTATTGAAAAACAGCGAATTCACCGGGCACTAGAAACATCTATGCGGGTATTCGAGAATAGAACTCGAAAAATCCCAACGCATGAATTAAATGAGGTTATGCTCGATATTATTGCCCAAACTCCTCCACCATCAGTTAAAGGGAAATATATCCGAATCAAGTTTGTAACACAACTTCCAACCCATGCACCAGCATTTGCATTCTTCTGTAATCTGCCCCAATACCTTACAGATGCATACAAACGATTTTTGGAAAACAGATTGCGCGAGCGATTTGATTTTGAAGGTGTTCCAATCAAGATATTTTTTCGAAAAAAATAAATGTGTACTACACCATCAAACAATAAAAAAGGCGAGCACTAGCTCGCCTTTTTTATTGTTTTCAGAAGATCTTATCTGATAAGATTTAAATGACCGGTCACTATTTTGCGATAGTCATTTTCTTTAGTTTCGAATTGTAATTTCCAAGTATACATTCCTGTTGGAACTTTGGTTCCATCCAGACCGTAGGTACCGTCCCAGGCTTGTGATGCATCGTGCGTTTCCCAAATAACTTCTCCCCATCTGTTGAAAACTGCCAAATGAAAGGCGTGGGGGTCAAAACCTGTGGTGAACACAGCTTGCCATGTTTGGTTGTGCTCGTCTTCGTCTGGGGTAAAGGTATTTGGTACGTAATAGATAGGTTCGGCAATAACTGGTAAATTTAGCTGATATTCATCCGAGCAACCTAAAGAAGTATAAGCTGTTAGCGTTACTAATAGGTTGTCTGTCACTCCAACGTACATATGATTAGGATTCACTTCAGTACTGCTTGTATTGTCATCGAAATCCCAAACATAGCTGATGGCTCCAACTGAATTATTTACAAATTGAATTGGCATGGTGCCTTCAGTGAGTGCACCTGGAAGCGCCGCAAAAGATGCATCCGGATAACTCTCCATATATATGTAATCATTATAGGTGGTCGTTTCAATACAGCCTAGTAGGTTGTATTCGAGCGTGATGTCATGGTAACCACTCGCATCAAAAGTGTAAGAAAGATTACTTCCTTGCCCTATTTGATTTCCGTTCCAGAACCATGTATATACTGCACCTTGAACCACTCCAATGGTGCTCAGGTTTACCAAGAGTGGATTACAACCAGAAAGTGTATCGGCTACAAATACTGGAGGTACGGCAGGTACAATGGTGACAACCATATCAATGGTATCACCACATTGCCCTGGGTCTGGGAAGAAGGTATGAGTGGTTATGCTAGGTATGGAAGTATCAATGGTTGGAGGTGTCCAAGATCCGGTGATTCCAGGTACATTGTTGGATGTTGTCGGGAAAATAGGGTTGGCCTCGTCTTGGCACAGTTGTGGTATTTGGGTAAATTGAGGGATGATCAATGGATCAACAGTAATTGGAATTGTAACCGGGGAGGCACATTGATTTGGATCTGGAGTGAAAGTATAATTCACTGTCCCTGACGCAGCAGTAATGACTGTTGGACTATTCCATGCGCCTGTAATGAGTGGCCCACCTAAATAACTACTTGTATTGATTGCCGTAGTTGGAATCACAACGTTGGTCATGTACTGACAAATTTGCCCCATGGGATTGAATTGTGGGGTCGTGAGTGCGTGTACCACAATGTCCATCGTTGCTGGGAAAGCACATTCTCCTGGATTTGGTGTAAAGGTGTAGGTAAACGTACCTGCATTGGCCGTACTGATCGTTGCCGGTGACCAAGTTCCCGTGTATGGGTAGGTATTGGTTGAGGTATTTGAGAAAGCAGGTGCAGCATCATTGATACACAAATCAGGGATTTGATTGAATGTGGCTTGTTCATTGGCCACAATAATGATATCCATGGTGTTTTGCGTAGCGCAAATTCCAGCATTCGGTGTAAAGGTGTAGGTAAAGGTACCTGCGGTTGAAGTATTGATTGCTGCAGGGTTCCAGGTGCCAGCGATACTTGGGTTATTGGTTGAGCTGGCTGGCAAATTTGGAGGTGTGGCGTCTTCACAAATCGGATTGATTTGATTGAACGTTGGTAAAGTAGGGGTATTCACAACAACATTCGTTACCGCCGTAGAGATACATCCACCAGCATCATAGGTAAGGGTATAAGTTCCCGCCATTGCAGCTGTGGCATTCGGGATGCTCGGGTTTTGCAAAGTAGAGTTGAAATTATTCGGCCCCGTCCAAGTGTAGGCAGGAGCACCAGTTGTAGCTGTAAGGTTGATTTGATCGCCAACACAGTAAGGGCCGTTGTTCGCAACAGTTACCATCGTAGAACCTGCAGTGTAGGTAATGACCACTTGTCCATGGCCTGTTTGGAATCCTTGAGTACACGTGCCGCCAGCTGGGTAAAAACTCGAACCGCCGCCGCCGCCGCCGCCGCCATTTGCTCCTTGGCAACAATTATCGCTTCCGCCACCTCCACCTCCATAATATCCTCCGCCGCCTCCGCCGCCTGAAGCAGATGAATAAAAACCACCATTTCCGCCTTGGCCAATTGAGCCA